>JADMIO011116456.1_pt1 | contig 54473 bp, 48 predicted proteins | sample 8958161 | NCBI WGS metagenome assembly JADMIO01 (sample SAMN16585339, study PRJNA669376) | soil metagenome | isolation source: Crop rotation soil | place: USA: Cullars Rotation, Alabama | collected 2011
GCCGCGACTTCAAGTCACGTGAATTCCAAGCTTCGGATCCCACTGTGCTGGAAAGCGCAGCGAACCGGCCTTGCAGTTAGCTTAACCACAAAGACACTAAGACAAAATCAACTAAATAAAGAACAAAGTTCCAAATAAAGAAAGTCTCAAATAAAGAAGAATCTTAAATAAAGAACAAGTCTCAAAATAAAGAACAAGTCAGGAAGGGTGGCTTGCCCCCGCTGATCCGGGTGAGCGGGGGCAAGCCCCTCTTCCTGACTTGTTCTATTTAACCGCGTCCTATAAATCCGCAGGTTAGGTTACAGCGAAGTCAAACTGCTCCTGGTGGATCGTCGGGTCGCTCGTGATGTCGATTGGGCCAAGGTAATCCTCAATCTCTACCATCACGTCGCGCTCGCTGGAGCGCAGCGCCTTAGCCACGTCCGGATTGATCCGGAGCGTGACCTGCTTGTTGTCCTTGTCGCCGTTAATTCCCTTCGCTAATCGCCGCGCTTCTTCAAGCAGCTCGTAGCAGATCGTCTGCGGCGACTTGATCAGGCCCGCTCCCTGACAGTACTGACACGGCGCGCAAAGCGTTCTCTCGAGCGACTGCTTCACACGCTTGCGCGTCATGATTACCAAACCGAAGTCGTTGAACGACAGCACCTTCGTCGGCGACTTGTCGTTGCGCAGCGCTTCCTGAAGCGCCTGCATTACTTTCTGGCGATTGCGACGCTCTTCCATGTCGATCAAGTCGAGCACGATGATGCCGCCGAGGTCGCGCAAACGTATCTGCCTGACGATCTCATCAACTGCTTCGAGGTTCGTGCGCGTGATCGTGTCTTCAAGACGGCCGCTGCCACGCCCGACAAACTTGCCCGTGTTAACGTCGATCGCAACCAGCGCCTCAGTCTGATTGATCACCAGGTAGCCGCCCGACTTGAGCCACACACGCGGCTTGATCGCCTTGTCGATTTCAGCCTGTACGCCGTAAGCCTCGAGTATCGGCTGCTCCTTCGTGTAAAGCTTGACGCGCTTCACCAGCCGCGGCTGAATCCGATTGATAAACTCGATAATCGCCTGGTACTCATCCTCCGAATCAACGCGTATCGACTCAAAGTCGTCCGACAACTGATCGCGCAGCAGTCGTTGGACCAGGTCGAGATCGCGATGGACCAGCGCCGGCGCTTTCGACTTCTCCGCCCCACCTCTGATGTCCAGCCACGTGCGCACCAGGTAACGAACGTCTTCACGCAATTCCTTCTCGCTGATGCCGACTCCCGCGGTGCGAACGATAAAACCACCCGACGGAATGTCTTCCTCGGCGCGGATCGTCTGGATCAACTTCCGCAAGCGATGCCGTTCGTTGTCTGACTCAATCTTGCGCGATACGCCGACGTGTTCGACAGTCGGCATGTAGACCAGAAAACGTCCCGGCAGCGCGATGTGCGAAGTGATGCGCGCGCCCTTTTTGGCAATCGGCTCTTTGGCAATTTGGACGAGTATCTCCTGGCCCTCACTCAGCAGATCGGTGATGGCCGGCTGATGTCGCTCGCGCCGCGACTGACCACGATAGCGCTGATCTCGTTTATCGCGCTGGTCACGCTGACGCTGACGCGGGTTCGACTCCGGGGCCGGTGGAGGAGGAGCAGGGGGGACAAACTCTTCCTGCGGTTCGACAAATTGCAGTTGCTCGACCTCGTCATCATGGCCATCGGCCTGACTGTCTACGTGATTACCGTTATCCGTCTCCGCTGCCGGAGCCTGCGGTTTGTTTTTGCCTGGACGCCGTCGTCTTCGTCCGCCTCTGCGAGTGGCAAACTCACCACGCGATTGATTCTCCGACATGCGCGCTTCTGAATCAGCGTAGCTGCCGATTTCCGGTTCGGCGCTCTCACTCTCAGCATCTGCGGCTCGCTTCTTCGAGCCCTTCTTGCTCGATGCTTTCTTCTTCGCCGCACTCTTGCTCGCCGTCTTCGAAGGACGCTTCTTCTTTTCAGCTCCCGCGGCCGCCGCGGACTTGCGCGCGCGCCGACCAGACGGTTTTTCTTCAATGATCGACGGCGTTACAGATTCCTCTTCATCGTCGCTGATGCGCTGGAAACCACCACTCTGCAATGCGCCGGGCTCGACATCGTCGATGAAGCTCGAAACGTGGGCCTCTCGTGGTCTACCCGCCTCACGGATCGGCTCGGCGTCAGTGTCGCCATCGTCAATTCGTTCGAACGACGCGCCACCAAGTCCCTGGGAAAGCAGCGAACCAACCTCCGCGCTGCGGAAGTCGTCTTCCATGTTGAATTCGACAGCGTGAATCTGATCGAAGAGGCGTTCCTGGAGTCGAGCATCTTTGAACATCTCGCCATTGGCCGCAGTCTCCTCTTCGTCCACGATGCGTTCGATCGATGGATCGCCGGCGACAAAAGGCGTGTCCGGCACTTCAAACGCAGGCGGCGACGGCGGAGCTGACGGTGCAGCCTCGTCTTTCTCCCAACGCCCGCGACGACGGCCACGGCGTCCGCGACGGCGTCCGGTTTCCTGCGACTCTGAAACTTCTTCTTCCGGGGCCGCCGCAATCTCTGCCTCCGCAATCTCCTCCGCCTCCAGCAAGGGCTCAACTCGCTCCTGCGTCTCCTCGATCCGTTGTTCTCGCTCGACGCGATTGAGAGCTACTTCCTCGGCGGCTGCGTGCTCGACGTCAGGAGTGCCCTTCTTCGCCTTGTCGATGACGATTCTTTCAAACTCTTCTTCCTCGTCGAAGAAGTCGGAGACGTATAGGAACGCGTCGCGTTCGAGCCCGATATCGACGAAGGCGGACTGCATGCCGGGCAAGACCCGCATCACACGTCCTTTGTAAATGTTGCCGACGATTCCCTGGTGTTGTTCTCCACGTTCAATGTAGAACTCAGCGACCTTGTCGTCTTCAATGATCGCAATCTTTTTTTCGCGTCCGTTGACGCTTACGATTAGTTGTTTTGCCATTACCAGCCTTCTCTGGAAGTTGTTGACGCGCAGAACTGTACCTGCAAGCCGTGGGGCGAGGCGTTCGCGCTGCGCAGGATTAGTGTGGGTATTTGTGGGATGGCGCCTTGAATGGCGCTAAACTCCGGTCGTCTGTGGATGGATGTCGCACAGAGGACCAAATCTCTGTCTTTCAATACAAAGCCTGACTAGCCACCGGGCGCTATGCGCCTTCGATCCTCCCGCAGGGAGCAAACTAATGGTGCTCTTGAACCTGTTTGGATCCGTGGGTGGCTGCAACCGAATTAAATTAAACCGTCCGTTGGACGATATGAAAACTTGCCTCGCGGGGCGGCGAGATGCGCGAGTATAGCCACAAATAGGCTCAAAAGACAATTACAACCGCAGATCTGCGTTCATCTGCGGCCCGCTTTAGGGTCGTATTTGGGCAGAGACTCGACCATGAAATCGAACCCGAGCCACAAACTCCAACTGTGATGATAGAAAAGAATCGGGAAAACCACCGCCATTATGAAGAGCAGGATCAGAACACCGCTGTAATCCCAGCCGACAACCAGTAAAAAGAAGAAGCAGACCAGCAGGATCACGAGCTCCGTTGTCACCACATTCGCGAGGATCGCGCCCACAAAAAACCCCTCCTCGCGCTTAAAAAGCGCCAGGCAGTGTGGACAATGGTGGCGGATGTGAAACGGAGTTGTGACGATCTTCGATTCGCCACAGACGGGGCAACGCAGTCTCAAACAACGACCAAGTACCGTTTTGATCTTTTCCCAGTTTGCGTTCAAGTTCCTGCCAACAATATAGCCCGAGCGAATGTAAACCGGAAGCCTTGACAGACAGCGGTCACCTTCGATTAGATCACGTCCCGCTTTTCTCCCAAAAGCGAAAATTATCAACAATACGGAGAAATGAGTGCTATGTCATGGCATAAGATCACACTACCGATACCGTCAATGAAGGAAATCGATCCAAAGGTCGTAGAAATTGGAGATCTCGCCAGGACGTGCTGGGAGCGAGAAAACAAACCAGCCGGTTTCGGTATGTTCCATGCCAGTCGCGGCAGCAATCCTGCGGAACATGACACGCGGTTTATTTATCTCTCCCCGGTTGCCACCGAGGTGTGTCGCGAAGCGCTGAGCGAAGGTTACACACTTGAACCGTGCGACGTACCCGCGCGCGATGAGCCCGGCATGATTTGGGTCTTCGGCGATCCGCTAGTCATGGCTATGCTCCAGGACAAGTGGGAGCCCGAAACCGAAGCTGCGCAAACAGCGTAACAGCTACTTCACGTAACGATCGAACCAGTCAATCGTCCGTTCCAGCGCGTCGACACGATGTTTCGGCTCGCGTAATCCGTGACCTTCGCGCGGATAACGGATGAGGACTGCCTCCACGCCGCGGCGCTTCAGCGCCATGTACATCTCTTCCGCCTGTGTGATGTGAACGTCGTTGTCGTTCTCTCCGTGAAGGAAGAGCGTGGGCGTCTGCACCTGTCTCACATACCGCAACGGCGACCACTGCCACAGCAGCTCAAAATTATCCCAGGGGAAGCCGCCAAACTCTGCATGAATGAGATCCTGGTAGAGTGACGTCGAATAAAAACTTATCAGGTTACTCAGACTCGCAACCGCGACCGCGCCCTTGAATCGCGGCGTTTGCGTGATAATCCAGTTGGTCATGAAGCCGCCATAGCTGCCGCCGGTAACGCCCATACGATCGGCATCGATCCAGGAGTTCCGGCGCAACGCTTCATCAACTCCGGCCATCAAGTCTCTGTAATCGCCGCCACCCCACTCGTTGATCGTGCCATCGGAAAACTTCTGTCCGTAGCCGTTCGAGCCGCGTGGATTCAAATACAGCACGCCATAACCGCGTTCTGCGTAAACCTGAAAGTTGGCATTGAAGGACCAGCCAAACATCCCATGTGGTCCACCGTGAATACTCAGAATCAGCGGACACTTTCGATCGCTGCTGCAACTCGGTGGCCGCATCAACCAGCCTTGAATTTGAGTGCCGTCGAAGCTCTGGAAACTGATCTCCTCAGGTACGACGAGTCGCACGGATCTCATCAGCGAGTCGTTGTGCGCGCTCAACCGGCGCATTGGCACGAGGCTGCCCAAGCCCGCCCAAACCTCACTCGGACGCAGTGCGTTTCCGATCGTCACCACAAACGGATACGCCGTCTCAGTGGTATTCCCGCGTCGAGCTGTTACCACTCGATCACTAAAACTGAAGCTCGTGATTTGAAACGGCTGCGCCAGGGCAAACGGTGAGCTCGATTCGGTGCGCTGTTTCGGTTCCGGGTCAAAGCCGCCCGCCAATTGACCATCCAACACAAAGAGCGAAAAACGACTCGGCTTGCTGCCGCCGATTCCGGTTTTGAATATGGTGGTGTAACCGCGATCGCCGGCGAGGTAAATAATCGAGCGGCCGTCGGGTGACCACTGCGGATCGCGCACTCTTCGATCCTGCTCGGTCGCTAATTCCTTGCCCGCTCCGCCGCTCGCGGGAATTAGCCAGAGATGCGTGTCTTCGGCAACGCTATCGATCGTGGTGACGTCACGCGTGGTAGCTGTGTAAGCAATCGTTTTTCCATCGGGCGACCAGACCGGATCGAATTCACAGCCGCGCGTTTGCGTGAGTTGTCGCGTTTGTCCGTTGAGATCGACGGCGAAGATATCGGAGTTGTTGTTTGCGTCAGGATCTGGTTCGTGGTTCGACAGGAAAAGGATTTCATCGCCGCGCGGACTGAACGCGACCGCGTGATCGTAAAACAATCCTGACGTCAGTTGCTGTGGCGAAGGTCGCTCGACTTCGACTACCCAGACGTGTGTGCGTCGATTGTCGGAGAAAGACGTGCGTGATTTGTATTGGAGACGATCGATCACGCGTGGGTCATCAGTTTTACGCGACGGCTCCGGCGTTTCGGGTGCCTCGGCTTTGGCGGAGATGTAGGCGATGCGGCGAGAGTCGGGCGACCATGAAAGGGTTTCGCCGGCGTAAGTGATAAAGAAATTCGTTGCCATGATGGGCGCGATGAGACGTGGTTCCGGTTTGTCGAGCTTGTCGATCTTGATTAGCCAGAGCCCGTTTTGTTCCTCGTGTGTGGAGAGAAAGGCGATGGAGTTGCTGTCCGGAGACCACCGCGGTGTGGAGGCGTTCCAACCGCCGGGCAACAGCGGTCTTGGGCCGGAACGAATCTCGGGCCAATCGACGTAAGGCGCTGTTCGACGTGGCGTCGGAGTTGGGACTGCGATCGGATATGAATCCAACCCGTAGCGTGCCAGCCAGAGCGTGCTGACGTTCTTATCCTCCTCGACTGACGATACCGTATAGACCACCCACTGCCCATTCGGCGAAATCTGCGCATCCGCAACATTCACCACCTTCACCACATCCGCCGCCCTCATCGGCCCACGCGTCTGTGCAAAGCAGGGCGTCACAAGCAAAACCAGCAAAAAGTATTTCCCGCAAAGGCGCAAAGGCGCAAAGAAGAGCCATGGCTTTCCTTTGCGCCTTTGCGCCTTTGCGGGAAAAAACCTTTGCCGATCATTCGACCAATCGATTAACCACTCTTTGTATTCCATCTCTAATTAACTCCACATTGAAGTTAATAAGCAGCGCAAGACGCAGGTCTGTTAGCCGCAAATAAGTTTCAACTTGCTTTCGGTGGACCGGTGCTAATGACTCAACGGATTTGATCTCGATGATTACCTTGTCTGCCACCAGGACATCAACCCGAAATCCAAGATTTAGTCTGATCGAGTCGTAATAAACTGGAAGCGCTACTTGCTGTGCTACTCGTAAGCCTCGCTTCTGCAAATTCGTAACTAAGCGTCGCTTGGTAAACGGATTCCAGCAGACCAGGGCCGAGGGTTCTGTGGATCTTCAACGCCGCATCCACAACGATCGTAGCTATTTCATTTTCAGTCATGTGAGGAACTCCTTGTGAGGTCAGAAGTACGACTAATTATCAGCTTCGCGCAGCAACTGCAACTGCTCGTTTAGCAACTCCCACACTTGTCGCACGTGCTGCTCGGTCGTGCGGATGTTTCCGACCGAGAGGCGCAGGGTGAGTTTGTCGTTCAGGCGAGTGTGGGAGAGGAGGGCGCGGCCACTCGCGTTGATGTGGTGCATGATCTGTTCGTTCAGCTCGTCGCTTTGTTTCGCTCGGAAACAGACGAGGGCGAGCGGCGCTGGAGCCATCAGTTCCCAATCAGGCGATTCTTCAACCCAGGACGTAAACAGACGCGCGAGGCGGCAATGTTCGCGGATGCGAGCAGCCAGACCTTCGTGTCCGAAGTAACGCATCACCATCCACAACTTCAACGCACGAAAGCGACGTCCGAGCTGAATTCCGTAATCAGATCCGCTGCGGACTTTTTCCTGTTCGGGAGTGCGCAGGTATTCCGGCACGAGGGAAAACGCGCGCTTGAGCAGATCCATGTGCTGGCAATAGAGCACAGACAGATCGAACGGCGTGAAAAGCCACTTGTGTGGATTGGTGACAAGCGAGTCGGCGCGCTCGCAACCGGCGAGGATGTGCCTCAACTCAGGAACAATCGCCGCCGAGCCCGCATAAGCGGCATCGACGTGCAGCCACATCGCGTGCTCCTCACTGATCGGCACGATCTCGGGCACCGGATCGATGCTCGAGGTCGACGTCGTGCCGACTGTCGCCACGATGCAGAATGGCAGATAACCATTCCGCTTGTCTTCATTGATCGCGTCGGCGAGAGCCGAGACGTCCATGCGAAACTCGGAGTCAGTCGGAATCTTGCGCAGACCGCGCTGCCCCAGGCCAAGCGTGATTACGGCTTTCTCGATCGACGAGTGCGACTGTTCGGAGACGTAGACGCGCAGCAGTGGCAGATCCGGACGCCCGCTCATTCCCTCTTCGCGAATGCGCTTTTCGACGCCTTCGCGCGCGGCGGCAATCGCGTGCAGGCTGGAAACTGAAGCAGTGTCGTAGATGATCCCGTGCATACCCGGGTCGAGGCCCATCATTTGTCGCAGCCAGTCGAGCACGACTTCTTCAAGCTCCGTCGAAGCCGGTGAAGTGCGCCAGAGCATCGCCTTGTTATCGAAAGCGGCGGTCAACAGTTCACCAAAGATGCCGGGCGCTGAAGTTGAAGTCGCGAAGTAAGCGAAGAATGACGGGTGGCTCCAGTGTGTCAGTGCGGGAGTGATAAGGCGATCGAGATCCTCAATGATACTTTCCATCGGCTCGCCGTGGGCCGGTGGGACGGAGGGAAGTTTTGCCTTCAAGTCGCCGGGCTCGATAGCAGCCAGGACAGGGCGCTCGTCGATGTGCTCGAAGTAATCGGCGATCCAATTGATCAGTTCGTGACCGAGGCGACGGAAGTCTTCCTTACTCATGTCGCCCAGTTCGGGCGCGAGGTGGGTTTTGGGGCTGTTCACGCGGCACATCTTAGCGGATTCAAACCGCTTCCGCACTCGACACTTGCCTCGAATTCGCTATAATTCGCAGATTAGATTAGAGATCCGCTCGTCAAAATCCAATCGCCGTTAGTGAGGTCCAAATGAAACGCACGCTTTTCGCGCTTTTCCTGATTACTACTCTATTAATTGGCTTTGCCTGTGAACGTCGCGGCACTGTAGCAAATGGTGGAAGTACTGGCCCAATCCTTGTTGGATACTACGGCGATCTTTCCGGTCGCACCTCGAGTTTCGGCCAATCGACCAAGAATGGAGTCGAGATGGCGGCCGACGAAATAAATAAAGCCGGCGGCATCAATGGACGCACGATCCAGGTCATCACCGAAGACGATCAGGGCGAGCCAAACAAAGCGGCGACTGTCGTCACCAAACTCATCAATCAGGACAAAGTACAAGCCATACTCGGCGAAGTAGCGTCGTCAAACAGTCTTGCCGCGGCTCCGAAAGCTCAGGAAGCAAAGGTGCCGATGATTTCACCGTCGTCAACCAATCCGGCGGTAACTCAAGTCGGCGATTACATCTTTCGCGTGTGCTTTATCGATCCTTTCCAGGGTGAAGTGATGGCGAAGTTTTCCGCCAACAACCTGAAAGCGAAACGCGCCGCAATCCTTTACGACTTCAATTCGGATTACAGTCGCGGGCTATATCAATTCTTCAAACGAAGTTTCACCAGCCTGGGCGGGCAGGTCGTAATTGAGAAATCCTACACTCAAGGCGATCGTGATTTTAGCGGACAGTTGACAGCCATTCGCTCGGCAAATCCGGATGTGATTTACGTCCCTGGTTATTACGGTGAAGTCGGCGTGATCTCAAACCAAACAAAACAACTCGGAATAAAGGCTCCATTGCTCGGCGGTGACGGCTGGGATGCGCCACAACTCTGGCAACTCGGCGGCGCCTCGCTAAACGGCAACTACATTTCAAACCACTATTCAGTGGACGATCCATCGCCCGCCATTCAGAAGTTCGTGGCGGACTACAAAGCTCGTTACAACATCCTCCCGGATGCACTCGCGGCCCTCGGCTACGACTCAATGAAAGTGCTGGCTGATGCTGTCAAACGCGCGGGAACTACCGAGAACGTTAAGCTGCGTGATGCCATTGCACAAACCAAAAACTTTCCGGGCGTGACGGGAACAATCACCATCGACCAGGACCGCAATGCTGTGAAGCCGGCGGTCGTTCTGAAGCTGCAAGATTTAAAGTTTGTCTACGAAACCACCATCTCTCCGGAAGGCTCAGCAACCTCCTCGGCGCCGGCTTCAGGCGCGACAGCAGGTACTACGGGTCCTCCCGCACCTCCAGCAAAGGCGGCTAGTCCAACAAACTAGGTCGAACAGCCCTCTATGGATACCTTTGTTCAGCAATTAATTAACGGCCTTAATGTGGGCGCCATCTATGCCCTGATTGCTTTGGGCTACACGATGGTCTACGGCATTCTGCGCCTAATCAATTTTGCCCACGGCGACGTCTACATGGTCGGCGCGTTTGCAGGTTATTTCATTGCGCTGAGTCTTGGTCTTGCCGCTGGTCCATCGATATTATCGCTGGCCCTTGTGCTGTTCGGCTCGATGATCATCGCGGCGATCGTGGGCATGATCATCGAGCGTTTTGCTTACCGGCCGGTACGAAAGTATTCGCGCATGACTACGCTGATCATGGCGATTGGCGTTTCGCTTTTGATCGAAAACTTGTTTGTCGCGCGCATCGGCGCCGCGCCGCGCGCGTTTCCGGATTTCCTCGGTTCGCAAAGTCAACCGCCAATCCACCTGTTTGGCAATGCAGCGATTTCAAAAGCGCAGATCATAATCTTTCTGGTATCGATCGCACTGATGCTGCTGTTGCAGTGGATCGTCTACAAGACGAAAGTCGGCACCGCGATGCGCGCCGTCTCGTTTAATCTGAACTCAGCCAAATTGATGGGCATCAACACCGATGCGATCATTAGTTTGACGTTTGCGATCGGCTCGAGCCTGGCAGCCGCGGGTGGCGTTTTGACTGCTCAGTACAACCCCAACATCGATCCGCTGATGGGAATTCTGACCGGATTGAAAGCATTTGTGGCGGCGGTGCTGGGCGGGATCGGGAATATACCCGGCGCGGTTTTGGGCGGTTTGTTGATTGGCGCTGCCGAAACATTTGTGGTGGGCTATGGAAGTAACATCGGTATTGCTTCAACGTATCGCGACGCAGTTGCCTTTGCTATCTTGATTCTGGTTCTCTTGCTTCGTCCGTCAGGTTTACTCGGTTCCACCGTACAGGAGAAAGTCTGACAGTTTCCACCGGATGCCAACCTTCATAAAACGGATTCTAGGTTTAGTAGTCGTCGTTGTGCTGCTCGTAGGCATGAACGCCTTCATGAGCCGCGCGGGACTATTTGGTTTTGGACTGCCCTATTACTACGCCGAGATCATCAATCTCACCGGCATCAGCATAATTCTCGCCGTCTCCTTAAACCTGATAACGGGTTATACGGGCCAGTTCTCGATCGGACATGCGGGCTTCATGGCGGTGGGCGCATATTCGTCCGTCTTCATGACCGTTTACTATTCAGACCCCGCTGAGAAACTGCTGACGAGTTTGCTGGGTGCAACGCTCGCGCAGTCAATCGTCTTTTTGGGCGTGATTCTTTTCGGCGCCCTGGTTGCGGCCTTCGCCGGTCTGGTGGTGGGAATTCCGAGTCTGCGATTGCGTGGTGATTATCTCGCAATCGTCACACTCGGATTTGCAGAGATCATCCGCATCATCATTCTCAACATCGATCGCGTTGGCGGCGCCACCGGCTTCCGTGGTGCAGTCGCGCCGTGGCAGGGACGGCCGATCATTCCGCAGTATGCGGATTTTATTTGGATCGGCGGCTTCGCGGTCATCACGATTGTCGTGGTTTACAACATCGTCAACTCCGATGTTGGGCGCGCGCTGATCTCGATTCGCGAAGACGAGCTGGCCGCTGAGGCGATGGGAATAAACACCACTCGCCACAAGGTGATGGCGTTTGTTATCAGTTCCGCATTCGCGGGCATCGCGGGCGCATTGTTCGGACACTTTCGACAGTTCCTCCATACGAACGATTTTCAGTTCATCCGCTCGATCGAGATCATAATCATGATCGTGCTCGGTGGTATGGGATCGATTACGGGCGCGGTGCTCGGCGCGATCGTGATCACCATTCTGCCGGAGCTGCTGCGCAAGTTGCCGGGCGATCTCTATAGCTACCGGCTCGTGATTTATTCAGCGCTGCTGATCGTGATCATGTTGACGCGGCCGCAGGGTGTTATGGGCTCGAAGGAGTTTGGGCTGCCATGGCTAAAACGCGCCCAACGACGACCCGAAGGCGACAAGCCAGTCGGCGAGAAGGGTGTTCCCATCGCGCAGCAGCCTTCCGGCACTGTTATGGAACAAGGCAAAGAAATCGAACAAGGTAAGGAACATGCCTGAAGCAACACCTAATACTAACGGCGAGGAGCCATTGAGGTCGTGCAAGTGCACGATCCGTTTCGGCGGTCTGGTCGCTGTTAACGAGCTCGATATGAGTGTCCGGCAGGGCGAGATCTACGGATTGATCGGCCCAAACGGCGCTGGGAAAACCACCATCTTCAATCTGCTTACCGGCGTCTATGAACCGACCTCGGGTGAGCTTTACTTTCAAGGCCAAAGAATTGATGGGCTGAAGCCGTACGAGATTTCACGTCGGGGTATTTCGAGAACGTTTCAGAACATCCGACTCTTTCCGAGCATGTCGGTGCTGGAAAACGTGATGACGGCGTGTCATCGTCATGCCAAGCAGAACCTGTTCGATGCTGTTTTGCGAACTCCTCGATTCGAGAGAGACGAGCGCGGGCATCGAGAGTTCGCGATGGAGTTGCTGGAGATCTTCGATCTGGCGAAGGTGTGTAATGAGGGCGGAACGAGTTTGCCCTACGGCAGTCAGCGAAGATTGGAGATTGTGCGCGCGCTCGCGACGAGGCCAAAGGTGCTTTTACTCGACGAGCCGGCAGCCGGCATGAACCCTTCGGAACAGGAAGACTTGATGAATTTGATCAAGCAGATACGCGATCGCTTCGGCCTGACGATCCTGCTGGTCGAGCACAACATGAAAGTTGTCATGGGCGTGTGCGAGCGGATTCAGGTGGTGGATTACGGAAAATCGATCGCGCTCGGCGTTCCGGAAGTGATTAAGAACGATCCGAAAGTGATCGAAGCTTATCTCGGAGATTAATAAGTCCTATTGGTCCTATAGGACCTATATTCTTTTATGCTCACCCTCGAAAACGTTTCTGTGAACTACGGCGCGATTGAAGCGCTGACCGGCGTGTCGATGCGTGTCGAGAGAGGCGAAGTGGTCACACTTATCGGCGCTAATGGCGCCGGTAAAACTACCACGCTGCGCACCATCACCGGCCTGCTCCAGCCACGCCAGGGCAAAGTCATCTTCGAAGGTGAAGACATCAGCGCCAAGCCGACACACAAACTCGTCGCTCGCGGAATCTCGATGTCACCGGAAGGGCGCGGCGTGTTCGCCAATCTCTCCGTTCGTGAAAACCTGCAAATGGGCGCTTACCTGAAAAACAACAAGACGGAGATCGCCGCCGACATGGAACATGCGTTCAAGATGTTCCCACGCCTGCGCGAACGCGAAGCACAGAAAGCAGGGACACTCTCCGGCGGCGAACAGCAGATGCTGGCCATGGGTCGCGCGCTGATGTCTAATCCACGACTGTTGCTGCTCGACGAGCCGTCGCTGGGCCTCGCGCCGCTCGTGGTCCATACAATCTTCGAAGCTATCGACGAAATTAAGAGCAAGGGCACTACGATTCTCCTGGTCGAACAGAACGCGCACGCAGCTCTGGGCCACTCCGATCGCGCCTACGTTCTGGAAACCGGAAGAATAGTGATGGAAGGTCCATCAAAAGACCTGGCCAATGATCCCCGGATTAAAGAAGCCTATCTCGGTGAGTAGTAAACCTACTCACGTGTTGCGAAAAGCACTCCTGCCCGCCGCCATCGTCGTGATGGCACTTGCCTTCTCCTGTACACGCCAGCCGGAAGAACCCGGTGCTCCCGATCGAAGCCTGATCAAGATCGGTTTCTTTGGAGATCTGACTGGACCAACCTTCAACTTCGGCAAGTCGGCTTACAACGGCGTGCTGATGGCTGCCGATGAGATCAATCAGAGCGGCGGCATCAACGGGCGTCGCATCGACGTCGTGATCGAAGACGACAAAGGCAGTCCTGAAGAAGCAGCACGATTAACAGCAAAACTCATCGATCAGGATAAAGTCGTGGCGATCATCGCCGGCGGCACGTCCGGCAACAGCCGCGCTGCCGCGCCGAAAGCGCAAGCCTCGCACGTGCCTTTGATCTCGCCTTCGTCGACTGACCCGGCAGTCACGCAAACCGGCGATTACATTTTTCGCGCGTGTTTTGTCGACACATTTCAGGGTGAAGTGATGGCGAGCTTCGCTGTGAATACGCTCAAGGCTCAGAAGGCTGCGGTCCTCTTCGATTTCAACTCGCCATACGGGCGCGGGCTGAGTGACTATTTCAAACTGAGTTTCGCAAAGCTCGGCGGCAGGATCGTGAGCGAGCAGTCATACGCTCAGGGTGATGCGGATTTCAAAGGACAGTTGAGCACGATTCGAGCCGCTGAGCCGGACGTGATCTATATTCCCGGTTACTACGGCGACGTGGCGCTGATCGCGAAGCAAGCGCGCATGCTCGGGCTGACACAGCCGCTACTCGGTGGCGATGGCTGGGACGCGCCGGAGCTCTGGCAGTTGGGCGGCGACGCGTTGAACGGCGCCTACATTTCAACTCATTACTCGGTTGACGATCCTTCGCCGACGATTCGGTCGTTTGTCGAGCTTTACAAGCAGCGCTATCAACATTTGCTGCCCGACGCGCACGCGGCTTTGGCTTACGACGCGACGCGCCTCCTGTTTGATGCGATTGCGCGCGCTGGATCGACTGACGAGCCCAAGTTGCGTGATGCGTTGGCGCAGACGAAGAACTTCCCGGGTGTCACCGGTGTCATCAACATGGACGCGAATCGGAATGCGGTGAAGCCGGCGGTCGTGTTGAAGTTGCAGGACGTGAAGTATATCTACCAGGAAACGATCCAGCCTGACGCTATCGCGAAGCCCTCCCCAAGCCCGTCACCCAGTCCCACTAAAAAGCGTGGTTGAGAGAAAAAGAACAAGTCAGGAAGAGGGGCTTGCCCCCGCTGTTGCGAATTCTAAGAGCGGGGGCAAGCCCCTCTTCCTGACTTGTTCTTTTTTCTGACTTTTTCTTGCTGCCCCTACAGTATGCTCTCTCGCACTCTTGCTAATGCTGCATCGACGGCGTCGCGCGCGGTGCCACCGATTTGAGACTTCGACGCTAACGTTCGCTCGAGTGACAACGCTTCGTAAACACCTCCATCGATCAGTGCCGAGAACTTCTGAAACTCTCTAAGCTCCATCTGATTGAGCTCTTTCTTCAACTCAATCGCACGCATCACGATCTTCCCGACAGTTTCATGCGCCTCTCTGAAAGGGATGCCTTTGCGCACGAGGTAGTCAGCCAGTTCGGTCGCGTTCATGTAACCGCTCGCAGCGGACACCAGTGCTCGCTCCTTGTTGACTGAAATATTCCGCAACACGGTCGCGCTGACTCTGAGGCTCGCCGACACCGTGTCGAAAGCATCAAACACGGCCTCCTTGTCTTCCTGCATGTCTTTGTTGTACGCGAGCGGCAAACCCTTCAAAGTAGTCAGCAGTGCCAGCAGATCGCCGAACACACGGCCCGCCTTTCCACGCACGAGCTCCATCGAGTCGGGGTTCTTCTTCTGCGGCATCAAACTCGACCCTGTCGCGATCGCATCGCCCAACTCGAAGATTCCAAACTCGCTTGTTGCGTACAGAATGACGTCTTCCGCCAGCCGCGACAGGTGGACCATGATCAACGAACACGCACTCAGGAACTCAACACAGAAATCGCGATCGCTAACTGCGTCGAGACTGTTGCGCGAAACACCTTCGAAACCGAGTGAGCTCGCCAACGCCTCGCGATCGATCGGAAATGACGTGCCCGCTAATGCTGCTGAGCCGAGCGGCATGATGTTCACGCGCCTCCGAACTTCTGCGAGACGCTCGCGGTCGCGCGCCAGCATCTCGAAATAAGCTAAACACCAGTGCGCCAGTAACACCGGCTGTGCTTTTTGCAAGTGCGTGTATCCTGGAATGACGACCTCGCGATTAGCTTCGGCGAAGTCGAGCAGCGACGTTTGTGTGTCTCGCACAACGTTGTTGAGTTCGTCGATTGATGCGCGGAGCCAGAGGCGGAAGTCAGTTGCGACTTGATCGTTGCGACTGCGTCCCGTGTGCAGCTTGCGACCCAAGTCGCCAGTCAATTCGATGAGGCGTGCTTCGACAAACGAGTGTACGTCTTCCGCAGTGGAGTCGTTGACTTGCTCGCTCTTGAGAATGCGTTCGAGCGCGTCGTGAATCTCGGCGGCCTCTTCGGATGCAAGAACGCCCGCAGCCTCCAGCGCGCGGCAGTAAGCAATGCTCGCGGTGACGTCTACTTCGAATAACCTGCGGTCGAAGCGCAAGGAGTTATTGAACTCGGCAAACCCCGGGTCCGTCTTCCCCTCAAATCTCCCACCCCACAGCTTCATACACGATCCTCCGATTTATGCGCCTCCTTGGAGTGCGGCGGCTTGGCGCCGCTTTGTTATCGATCACGCCCGATCAAGACCAAAGCGGCGCCAGGCCGCCGCACTCCAAGGAGGCGCTCTAAACATTGACGCTCGCGCAACGCGCATGGTAGTTTATGCATCTATGCATTGTTTATGCAAGTTGATTGCATAAGTTCTTTATGAATAAGAGAGAGCGGCAGCAGAAGATTCTCGATCTCATTCGAGCAAAGCCGATTGGCACGCAGGAAGACTTGCGCGCTTTGCTCGACCGCGCAGGCGTGGCGGCAACGCAGTCGAGTGTCTCGCGCGATCTCGAAGAGCTCGGCGTCGTCAAACAGCACGGCCATTACACGCTGCCGCGCGCTAACGGCAACGCCGCTCGCGGCCTGCTGAGTTTAGACCACGCGGGCGACAGTTTGATAGTTGCACGCACTTTTCCCGGGCTGGCCTCGGCGGTCGCGGTCGAGATCGACGCCGCTGCCCTTCCGGAAGTAGTCGGCACGATCGCCGGCGAGGACACGATCTTCATCGCGGTGCGCGACGCGAAAGCACAGCGCACCGCGGTGAAGGAGATTTGGGATCTGTTTGGAAACTAATGAAGAAGGACATTCGCAAAATAGTTCTCGCTTACTCCGGTGGGCTCGATACGTCGGTGATGTTGCGCTGGTTGAAGGAACACTACCAGTGTGAAGTTGTTTGTTACTGCGCTGACGTGGGCCAGGGCGCGGAGTTGTCGGGTCTCGAAGAGAAGGCGTACGCGACCGGCGCGTCAAAGCTCTACGTCGAAGATCTCCGCGAAGAGTTTGTGCGCGATTACGTGTGGACCGCCGTCAAAGCGAATGCGGTCTACGAAGGCGTGTATCTGATGGGAACTTCGCTCGCGCGACCAGTGATTGCGAAGCGCCAGATCGAGATCGCGCAGCAGGAAGGCGCTGACGCCGTGGCGCACGGCGCAACCGGCAAGGGCAACGATCAGGTGCGTTTCGAGCTGACGTATTACGCGTTGCAGCCTGATATCAAAGTCATCGCTCCGTGGCGCGAGTGGGACTTCAAAGGGCGCATGGATCTGATCGCGTACGCGAAGGAGCACAAGATCCCGGTCACCGCGACCGCGGAGAAGCCTTACTCGACCGACGCGAATCTGATGCACGTCTCCTATGAGGGTGGAATTCTCGAAGATCCGTGGAGCGAACCCCCGGAGAATATTTTTCAACTAACACGCTCGCTGGAAAACGCGCGCAGCGAGGCGCAGTACATCGAGATCTCATTTGCCAAAGGTGAGCCGGTAGCGATCGACGGAAAACAACTCGGGCCAGTCGCACTGCTCGAGGCGTTGAATAAGTTGGGTGGCGAGCACGGCATCGGACGTGTCGACGTGGTTGAGAATCGTTTCGTCGGCATGAAGTCGCGCGGCGTGTACGAAACGCCGGGCGTGACGATCCTGCAGGCGGCGCATCGCGCGCTCGAGTCGATCACGCTCGATCGCGAAGTGGTCCACTTGCGCGATTCGCTGGGCGTGAAGTTTGCGGAGAGTATTTACTACGGTTTTTGGTTTGCGCCTGAGTTCAAGCTGATGCGCAAGATGATCGACGAGACGCAGGTGCGTGTGAATGGCGACGTGCGTCTGAAACTATTTCGTGGCAACGCGATCGTTGTCGGGCGACGTTCACCCGACTCGCTCTACGACGAAAACGTAGCGACCTTTGAAGCTGACACGGTTTACAACCAGCGCGATGCGGAGGGTTTCATCAAGCTCAACGCGCTGCGACTCAGATTGGGAGGTGGACGATGAACACGGAAATCAACGTCATTGACGTCGACAAGATCGGGTCGGCAACGTCTCCACTCGCTTTGACCAAAACGGTCGCGCTCGTCTCCGGCTCGGATGCCACGAAAGCCGGCGACGTGGTTGTCGTGCGCGCGCTCACTGATAGTGCCACCTACAACATGCTCGAGCTGCCGACAGGCAGGCTGGCGAAGATCAATCCCGGCGACTTGTTGCTCGGCGTTCTCGGACGGCGTCGCGCGCTGAAGGGTTTTGTCGGCGACGTTCCACCAACGCTGCACAGCGGCGATCAGCTTCATCTGCTGAACATGGGTGGCGTGATTGGTCACTGCACCGGACACCATTCGAGTCTCGGCGACGCGATCAAGTTGGAAGTAATCGGATTGGTCTGCGACGAAGCGGGACGAGTGATGAACATTGCCGACGCGGCGCTGCCACCGCGCACGACGCTCGGCGAGAGTGCGCCAATCGTGATGATCGCCGGCACGAGCATGAACAGCGGCAAGACTTACGCTGCAACTGAGTTGATCAAGCAGGCGACGCGTGCGGGCTTGCGCGTGGCGGCGGCAAAACTATCTGGTGTCGCATGCCTGCGCGACACGTTGAACATGTCGGATCACGGCGCAGTGACGACAGCGAGCTTTCTCGATTGCGGTCTGCCCTCGACGGTTGATGTCGTAGATCTCGCGCCTTCGTCGAAAGCGATCATCGCGCGTTTGAACGAGGCGCACCCGGATTTGATCGTGATTGAGCTGGGCGACGGAATTCTCGGCGGCTATTCAGTCGACACAGTTTTTGCTGACGCAGAGCTGCTCGAAGCAACCGCGGCGCTCGTCTTCTGTGCTTCTGACTACGTCGGCGCGTGGGGCGGCATCGAGCTGCTGCGCAGGCGCGGCGTTGAAGTCGACGTGATCTCCGGCTCAGTCACCGACTCGCAAATGGGCGAAGACTACATCCGGTCGCAATTCAACGTACCCGCTGCGAACGCACGGCGCGAAGGCAGCGCCCTCTTCGATCTCGTGATGGCAAAACTTGCGACGAGACCAGTGGGCGTCTCAGCTTAGAACAAGTCAGGAAGGGTGGCTTGCCCCCGCTGCTGATTTTTCTTTTGTGTTTTTTGTGCCTTTTTGTGGCTAAAAATGAACCAGCAAAACAAAATTCGCGTCGGCATCTTTGGCGGCTCCGGTTACGGTGGCTCGGAGCTGCTCCGTATTCTCTTGTTCCATCCGAATGTCGAGCTGGTTTTCGTCACTGCGAATGAGCAAGCGGGCAAACCGATCGGCGAAGTTCACCGCAACCTGCACGGTCTCACTCAGCTCAACTTCATCGCGGCTCCTGAAGCACCGGACGGAGTCGACTGCGTCTTCCTCGCGCTTCCGCACGGCCAGGCAATGGACATCGTCCCGCGCCTGCCAGCAGACGTCAAAGCGATCGATCTCTCCGGCGACTTTCGCCTGCGCGATCAGAGCGTCTTCGAGAAACACTACAAACAACCGCACACCGCGATGCAAGCGCAGGCGGAGTTTGTTTACGGCCTGACTGAAACGAATCGCGAAGCGGTCAGGAGCGCGCGCCTGATCGCCAACCCTGGCTGCTTTGCAACCGCGACCTTGCTTGCTCTGGCGCCGCTCGTGGCAAATCACTTGTTGAGCGGACGTGTCGTGGTCGATGCGAAGACCGGTTCGTCAGGCTCGGGCGCCAAAGCAGCCGCGAACACGCATCATCCGCAACGGATGAACTCGTTCTACGCCTACAAGCCTTTCACGCACCAGCACGTTCCGGAGATCGAGCAGGAGCTGGACCACATCGGCGACTGGACCAACGAGCTTATCTTCATGACGCATTCACTGCCCGTTGCACGCGGCATCTTTGCGTCGATCTACGCCGAAGCGAATCGCGAGCTCAAGGAAGACGAGTTGCACAACATCTACGCGGAATATTATCGCGACTCATTCTTCGTGCGACTCGTGAATGGATCGCCTGACATCAATTGGGTGAAGACGACTAACTTCTGCGATCTCGGATTCGCAACGCGTGGCAGACAAATCGTCATCTTCTCCGCGATCGACAACCTGGTCAAAGGCGCCGCCGGGCAGGCCGTGCAGAACATGAATCTGATGTTTGGACTTGATGAAACCACGGGCCTCAAGCTCGTCGGTACAAATCCGTAAACAATCCGTGTCCATCCGTGGCTAATTTCGATGACGAACGAAGATCAGTTTCAGCTCGCTACGTACAAGAAGATGCCCATCGCGGCTGAACGCGGTGAGGGCGTCTGGATCTACGCGAGCAACGGTGAAAGGTATCTCGATCTCTACGGCGGCCACGCAGTCGCGGGTACGGGACACTGTCACCCGCACGTCGTCAACGCGATTCGCGAACAAGCCGGCAAGCTGCTGTTCTATTCGAATCTGGTTTACTCGAGCGCCCGCGCGCGTGCCGCGGAGAAGCTCGTTTCCATCGCTCCAAATACGCTTACCAAAGCCTTCTTCTGCAACTCCGGCACCGAGGCCAACGAGAACGCGATGCGGATGGCGCGGATGTCGACGGGTCGCGAGCGTGTCATCACCTTCTCCGGCGGCTTTCACGGCCGCACCGCGGACGCGATCAGCGCCACCTTCCTCGGCAAGTATCGCGAGATCGGAAAACCGAACGTGCCCGGCCATCTCGAAGCTGAGTTTGGCAACATCGAGTCTGTGCGCGCGCTCGCGGATGACACGGTCGCAGCGATCATGCTCGAGCCGATTCAGTCGATGGCGGGCGTGCGCATGGCCCCACCCGATTTTTATCGTTCGCTGCGCGAGTTGTGCGACGAGCGCGGCATCGTTCTTATTTACGACGAGGTGCAGACGGGCGTAGGGCGCACGGGTGAGTGGTTCTTTGCCGGCAGCGACGCAGGCGGCGGTGTCGTGCCTGACATCGTGACGCTTGCGAAAGCGCTCGGCAGTGGCGTTCCCGTTGCGGCCTGTCTCGTTACTGACGCTATCTCTTCACACATCAAAGAGAACGATCTCGGAACAACTTTCGGCGGCGGCATGTTGGCGATGGCCGCAGTCACCGCGACGCTCGAAGCGATCGAAAACGATCGCATGCTGGCGAACGTGAAAACTGTCGAAGCACACTTGCGCGAGCGACTGCGCGAAGTCGAGCAGGTGGTCGCGGTTCATGGCCTCGGTTTTTTGCTCGGGATTGAATTCAACGACAAGGCTGCGCCGGTTCATCAGGCACTGCTCGAGCAGAAAGTAATCACAGGCACGTCGAGCAATCCGAAAGTATTGCGACTGTTGCCTCCGCTGTGCTTGCAGAAGGAGCACGTGGATCTGTTTGTCGACGCACTTTGTTCAGAGTTCAAGCTTTAGCTTGTTGTCGCGAAGCCACAACCTAAAGGTTGAACTCTGAACTACGAATAAAAAACGGATATGCATTTATTGAATACCATTGGAATGTCGCGCACGCAGCTCGATGAGTTGATCGAGTCGGCGCTGCGTTTTAAAGGAGGCGATGATTCATCGAAACCGTTAGCGGGAAAGTCGGTGGCGCTAGTGTTCTTCAATCCCAGCTTGCGCACGCGCGCGTCGATGCAGGTTGGGATTTACGAGCTTGGCGGCAATGCCGTGGTGCTCGAGCCGGGTGGGACCAGTTGGACACTCGAACATCGCGACGGTGCGGTGATGGATTCAGACAAGACCGAACACGTGGCGGAGTTTGTGCGCGTGCTCGAACGCTATTGTGTCGCCATCGGCGTGAGAACGTTTGCCGCTTTGAAGGACTGGCAGGAAGAGCGCACCGATCCGGTGCTCAATGCGTTCGCGAGATATGCCTCCGTGCCGATCATCAATCTCGAATCCGCGATGCATCATCCCTGCCAATCGCTGGCGGACATGTTGACGATTCGCGAAAAGCGCGGAGCAGGCAGGAAGCGCGTCGTGCTCACGTGGGCGTGGCATCCAAAGCCGCTGCCGATGGCTGTGCCGAACAGCTTCGCGGTCGCCGCCGTGCAGATGGGTCACAACCTCGTGATTGCACATCCCGAAGGTTACGAGCTCGACGAAGAATTAATGGAGACTTCGCAACAGCTCGCCACTGCATCAGGCGGAAGCCTGAAGATCACGAACGATATCGACGCTGCTTTTTCCGGCGCCGAAGTGATTTACGCGAAGAGCTGGGGAGCGAAACAGTTCTACGGCAACACGGATCAGGACCTTGCCGCGAGAGCACAGTATCGCAGCAAGTGGATCGTCGACGAAGAAAAGATGTCGCGCACCAACGACGGGATCTTCATGCATTGTTTGCCCGTGCGTCGCAACGTGATCGTGACTGATGGCGTAATCGACTCCTCGGCCTCGGTTGTGATCGATGAGGCCGAGAACCGATTGCATGTGCAGAAAGCGATAATGGCGGCAAAGATCAAATGACACATCCGATCATCGACGATCAACTCCGGCTCGACCTCCTGCGCGAGGCGCTGCCGTACATCCAGCGTTTCAAAGGCCAAACCTTTGTCGTCAAACTCTCCGGCAAGGTCACGGAAGACCAGGAAAACCTAACCTCACTCGCCGAAGAGCTGGCGCTGCTGCACCAGGTCGGCATTCGCATCTGCGTCGTTCATGGTGGCGGCAAGCAGCTCAGCGAGCTGGCAAACAAGCTGGGCGTCGAACAGACGATCATCGAAGGCCGGCGCGTCACTGACGACGCCACGCTCGAAATGGCGAAGATGATCTTTGCCGGCAAGATCAACACCGACATCCTCGCCGCACTGCGTCACAGAAGCATCGAAGCCGTTGGTCTCTCCGGCGTCGACGGAAACATCGTTCACGCAGCGCGACGTCCGCCGAAAGAGATCCTGAACCGTGAAACCGGCGTGCGAGACAAAGTCGATTTCGGACACGTCGGCGACGTGGTCCAGATCAACGCCCGGCTATTAACCGTGTTGCTGGACCATGGCTACCTGCCCGTGATCTCGTCGCTGGGCGCGGACGAACAAGGCACAGTCTTCAACATCAACGCCGACACGATCGCCGCCGAAATCGCAGTGCAACTTCAGGCCGAAAAGCTGATCCTGCTAAGCGACGTAGACGGCATCTACCTGACCGCGGGCGACCCAGGGACGAAACTCTCTCGCCTTACCGCCACAGAGGCCGGCGAACTGATCGGCAGCGGCGCGGCCTCCGGCGGCATGATCCCGAAACTCCAGAGCATCATCGTTCTGTTAGAGCGCGGCGTTCACAGCGCACACATCATCAGTGGCGCCAAACGCAATGCACTCCTCTCCGAAGTCTTCACTGACAAAGGCACCGGCACGATGATCGTTGCGTAAACCAAAACTGTAACAAACAGAACAAGTCAGGAAGAGGGGCTTGCCCCCGCTCTCGGAACAGCGGGCGGAGCGGGGGCAAGCCGCCCTTCCCAACTTGTTCTTTTGTCGAAGAGTTATCCTAACGGCGACTGCGGCAGGATCCGATCGCGATCAAACGCCGGATCTTCGTGTTCCGGCAGCGGATCGTCAGGCCAATCGTGCGCCCACTGCCGTCGATACTCCTCGTCCGCGTAGTATTTCAAATACGTCTGATTGTCCTCATCGCCACCGCTGCCCGTGAGGTCGATCATGTACGCGTAACTCGGATTCTCAGGAAAAAGCACCGCCTCCTCTCGCAGCCCGTCATTGTAGAGATAGTCGTAGAGCTCGCGATCCGAAAGATGATCAGTGTGCAAGAGGTACGCGCCGAGCGACGCCATGCGGTCGATAATCTCTCTGAGTTTGATCCTGAGCGTGTCCTTGTCGAGCGTCTCCGGCGCCGGCACTTCGAGTCCGGAATTCTCGAGCAACCGTAGCAGGCTGATTGGCTCGGCGGTCTCGTACTCGAGCACGTGCCGCAGAAACTCTTCTTCCATGTCGGCAGGCATCGACTCGATCGTCGTGGTGCTGCCGCCGAGTTTCTCCAACTCCGCGCGAAGTTTTGCGATGCGTTCTTCCTGGTTGGGTTCGTCGGCGAATTGAATGAGTGTCATTATCTCGCTCCTTAAGGTTAAGAGGTTAAGGTTTGAGGCGCCTTGTGGGATACGTGAGGCTCCTCCGTCCGAGATGGGTGAGCGCATTGTAAGGCTTTCTCACGCAAAGGCGCAAAGAATTATTTCGCTGAGGATGGCTCCGGCGCCGTGAACATGTCGAGGTTCGACAATCCCAGGCTGCTCTCAATCTCCTCGATCCTCTTCAGCGCCGCTTCGAATCCATCGGCTCCAAACTGTTCGTGCTCGATCTCTTCAAACTTCTCCTCAAGCTCGTCAATCTCTGCCTGGCCAACTGCGGACTTCCATGCAGGAAAAACGACCGTATCCTCAATCGCAGCGTGATGGTTGTACATCCGCACAAACGACTCCAACGTCTTCGCCAGCGGCTCCACGCTGTTCGACGGAATCCGATCGGCCTTCGTGACCGACAACAAGTAGTCAGTGATCTCACGTCCACGCGCGTGCTGATCGAACAAAACATCCGCGTACCCCGCCGCCGTTCCCGGCGACTTCTTCACGATCGGCAGAATATAAACTTCCTCCAACATCTTCTCGTGATAGTCCTCGCCGAAGACACGAAACAAGTTTGCCGCCTTCTCCAGCGCGTCGAGGGGAACTGAGGCAGCATCTTGTCGCAACCTAATCGCCGTCTCCTGGTAGACCAGTAACGCGCGTCGCAGAATTCCATGTTCGCGCATCAGGTCCTCGACGGCAGTCACCTCCACGGGCGCGGCCTCGCCCGCCGCGGGCTCATCACTTTTATTAGTCGCGCTACCGCTGCTATTCGGCGTTGTGCGACACGCGTTGAGCAAAACTCCGGCGCCGGCGAGCGAAATGCCCGCGATTAGTTGTCTTCTTTTTGAATCCAAAGCCGTCTCCTTTTGAAAGCCTTTGATATTACTCCGCTCGCGACGTTAGACTAAGCGTATTTCCATGGACAACGACGCAATCGCTCGCCGGTTTCATCGTCTCGCCGCGCTGATGGAAGTTCGTGGCGACGATCCGTTCCGCCTGCGCTCCTATCGTAACGCAGCCGAGACGATAGAGGTGTGGCCCACGCCGTTAAAAGAGATTGCCGAAAAGGAAGGCGTGGCGGGCTTGCAGGAAATCCCGGGCGTCGGCAAAGCCATCGCGGGCAAAGTAATCGATCTGTTGAACAAGGGCACTTTCGACGCGTGGGAACGGCTCACCGCGGAAACACCGGAAAGCGTGCTCGATCTACTCGAGATCCCCGGCATTGGTCCAAAGACGGCGGCCCTCCTCCACCAGCGCTTCAAAGTCTCCTCCCTCGCCGATCTGAAGGCCTTCGTCACCTCCGGCGGTCTCGACATGGTCGACGGCATCGGCCCCAAAACCGCAGCGAGGATTAAAGAAGCATTAGCCACAGATTAAACTGATAATCTGTGTGCATCCGTGTTTATCTGTGGCAGAATTACTCGCATGAGAAAAATCAAACGTCGCGAATTCATTCGTAACAGCGCTGTTGCAGGCATGGCCGTTCCGGCCTTTCCGATGATACTGAAGCAGAGCACCGTCAAGCCGATGGTGATTGCTTCGGCTAATGGCAACCGGTTCAAGAATGGCGGGAACGTGACGGCGGTGCAGAAGGCCTTCACGATGATCACTGGCGGCGCTGATGTGCTCGACGCTGTGATTGCGGGTGTGAATATTGTCGAGCTCGATCCGCTGGACGATAGTGTTGGTTATGGCGGGTTGCCGAATGCTGATGGGGTGGTCCAACTCGATTCGTCGGTGATGCACGGGCCGAAGAAGCAGGCGGGCGCGGTCGGGGCGTTGGAGGGCGTGCGCAGGCCGTCGCTGGTGGCGAAGGCGGTGATGGAGCACACCGATCACCATCTCATCGTCGGTAAAGGCGCGCAGGAGTTCGCGCGCAACATGGGATTCGAGATCGAAGCCGATCTCAATACTGAGAACTCGCGTAAGCAATGGCTCGAGTGGAAGCGACGCACTGACCCCAGTCACTATCTCGATCCGAAGAAACGCGCTGAGGCCGGACAGCGCGCGGCGCTCGAAATGCTCGCCGAAGGACTCCTGCGCGAAGAGAACCTGCACGGCACGATCAACTGCGACGGCATCAATTCGAGAGGCGATATCTGTGGCGTGACGACTACCAGCGGACTGGCATGGAAGATCCCCGGACGCCTGGGCGACTCTCCGATACTCGGCGCTGGTCTTTATGTCGATAACGCGGTCGGCGCGGCGGGCTCAACCGGCCGCGGCGAAGCGAACCTGTTCAATCTCTGCTCGTTCGTGATCATTGAGGAGATGCGGCGTGGCGCGAGTCCGAAAGACGCGGGCATGGAGGTTTTGAACAGAATCAAAAGCAACACGATCGAGAAGCGACTCCTGAACAGCAGAGGTTTGCCAAACTTCGGCATCAACTTCTACATCCTGAACGCGAAGGGTGAGTATGCGGGAGTGACGATGTACGAAGGCGCTTCGTTCGCGATCTGCAACGAGAACGGGCCACAGACGCTCAAGTCCGAGCCGCTGCTGCAAGGCAAGCCGAGTGATTAAGCCACGGATGACACGGATAACAGATCAGAAATTATTTTTATCCGTGTCATCCGTGTAAATCCGTGGCTAGTTCTTATTGAGCGTTTGGATCGCCCTGCATCATACCGAAGATGTTTCCTTCAGTGTCTTTGCAGTAGACCAACCAACCCATTCCAGGGATTGCCATCTTCGGTAGCGCGACTTGCGCGCCGTTCGCTAACGCGGTTTCCAGTGAAGCATCGACGTCAGCCACATCGACTGTACACACGTAAGCAATCACTGCCTGACCATCTATTTCACCTTGACGTTTTAGTAGACCACCGTTGATACCTAGCTGATTGTCTGGGCCAGTGGTGACCAGCCAATACTCCATCGGTCCTTCCCACTTCTGAAAGGTCCAACCGAACAAGGTCCGGTAAAAGTTGACGGCGCGCTCCGGGTCGCCCGCATGGATCTCGAAATGAACAACTCTGGGCATCGATTATTCTCCTTCTGTTAACTGTTTACCGGTTGTGGCGACCGTCCGTATTTCTGCGTGGCGAAGCCCACGATCAAGCCGACCAGCGCGCCCGGCAGAATGATCTCGAGGTAGTAACCGCCCTGCATGAACGCCACGAGATACGCGAGAAACGCACCCACAAGCAATCCAAACAAGATCCCGATCGGTAACGAGTGAAACTTCTTCGCAAAAAACCCGATCGCGACTCCGGCGATTATTCCCTTGATGGTGGAACCGATCACGATTCCGCCAAGTTGATCCCGCACGGCCGGCGTGAACCACGCAGTCAAGCCGTCGATGGCGCCGAGCACAGCGCCCAGCACTACTCCAATCAGGGGTTTGGACATCGGTTTTTCTCCTCTAGTGAAATCGTTCTATCCTTCTATTAAACGTTCGCCCGGAAATCTTTAAGCTCGAGAGGTAAAAATAAAAATAATTCTCATCAGCAGGTATGCGAGGACCAGCAACACCAGAAAACGATTCTTACTCACCCACCGGCCAGCCTTCTCAACCGCATTCTCGCGATAAGCGGAGACCGGCTCGGCATCGAGCAGCCGGCCAATGTCCGCCGACAACTCCGACGCGCTCGCATACCGGCTCTCCTTCTCACGCGCCATCGCTTTCGAACAGATCGCTCCAGCAGCTTTGCTGACTTTGGGTTGATCCTTCAGCAGGAAATGGAGTACGGCGCCGAGCGAATAAACATCCGCACGCTCGTCGAGTTGATCGATCTCGCCGCGGGCTTGTTCCGGTGACATGTAATCCCTCGTGCCGATCACTGTGCCGTGACCGGTATTGCCACAGATGAACGCGGATGAACACAGATCAGAATTAAATCTGTGTTCATCCGCGTTCATCTGTGGCAATAACTTCGCGACGCCCCAATCGAGTACGAGCACTTCGCCAAAGGATCCGATCATGATGTTTTGTGGTTTGAGGTCGCGATGGATTACGCCGTGAGCGTGTGCAAACGCCACCGCGTCGCACACAGCCTGAAACTTCCGCAGTCGATCTCTTAACGAAGCGCCCTGCGTCGCGTACTCATCGAGGCGGCTGCCGCGTACGAGCTTCATCGCGTAGAAGATGCGTCCGTCAGGTAACGTGCCGACATCGTGAACCGGAACGATCCCCGGATGCTCTAGCCGCGCGATGATCTGCGCCTCGCGGATCATGCGGTTGCGCAGGTCGTCTGTGACTTCAGGCGTGTTGAGAACTTTGATCGCAACGAGGCGGTTGAGCTCCGTGTCCTCGGCGAGGTACACAGTGCCCATCCCGCCACGTGCAAGCTCTTTTACAAACGTGTACTTGGTCGAGCTGAAGTCCGGATTCCCGACGATGCTCCGGAGATGGTCCAACCTATCGTCCGACAGCCACTTCATTTCACATCGACTCCGAGCAACGAACGTGCTTCGGTGCGAAACTCTTCGTCAGTCGCGGTTATCTCGCGCAGCTTTTCCAGAACGATGCGGCGGAAGTCGCGACGCGCGGCGGCGAGGTAGTTGTTAACTGTTGCCGGCTCGAGCCCGAATTCCGCGGCGAGTGAAGCGTACGACACATTGTCGTCGCTCAGGTCATAGCGTTCGAACAGTTGAAAGTGAACCGTGCGGCCCGACTCGTCGCAACGCTGTCGAAACGCATCGACAGCGATCGTGAACATCCAGCGCACCCACTCGCGATGAAAGTATTCTTCGGGACTTAAAGAGGCGGCAGCGTGCGAGGCGAGCTCGTCTTCGGCGGCGGCGAAATCGAGTTGGTAATGGTCCATGTCGCCGCCACGCTTCAGCCGCCGCCCGGCTTTCCGTTCATTCGAAACAAAGCCATCAAGACAAGTGCGCAGAAACGTTTGAAAACTGGCTTTGCCAGCGTCATAAGCGGCGAAATGATTTTTCTCAAATGCGTTTGCGAAGAAGCCCTGCGTGAGATCCTTCGCGTCTTCATTGTCTGCCTGCCACTTGAGGCGGATGTATTTGTAAGCCGGTTTCCAATAGCTGGCGAGAATGGTATCGAAAGCGCGCCGGCGCACGAGCTGATCGTCGCTGCGCGCGCCTACGATTGCAGAGTGGTTGGTGACCGGGAACTTGTGAAGCGGTCCACCTATGTCGGTATCTGGGTCCAATCTCTAAGACTGTCTCTTAACGATCACCAGCGTGATATCATCGGCGGCGCTGGTCCCCTGCGCGAACTTCGTCAACGACGATTCGATGCGATCGCGTATTCCCGCGGCAGAGGCTTCGATATTGCGCGACACCACTTCATACAAACGCGTCGCGCCAAACTCTTCGCCGGTCGGACTAACAGCTTCCGTCACGCCGTCCGAATAGATCACCAGCACATCTCCGAGCTGCAACTGCGTACGTCCCTCGCGATATTCGGCGTCGCGCTTGATTCCGAGCGGCAAACCTCCCGAAGCGAGTTGCTCCACAGTGCCGGCGGAATGAACGATCAGTGGTGGATTGTGTCCCGCATTCAAAAACGAGAGGGCCCCCGATTCCGGATCGAGCTCCGCGTAGAACAACGTGACGAAACGATTCGCGGGAATATTGTCGGCAAGATACTTGTTGACCGCCGAGATCGTCGCCACTAACGAATCATGCGAAGCTGACTGCGCGTGAATCGCTGCGTGCAGCGACGACATCAACAAAGCGGCCGCAGTTCCCTTGCCCGACACGTCACCCAGCGCGATCACGAGTCGCCCGTCCTCGCGCTCGATAAAGTCGTAGTAGTCGCCACCGATCTCGTAACAGGGAAAACTAATCCCCTGCAATTCGTAACCGCTGACATGCGGCGGCGCAGTCGGTTGAAAGCGTTGCTGGATCTCGCTTGCCAGCGCGAGCTCGCGTTCAAAGCGCTCGCGCTCCAGGCGCGCCTCGACCAGCCGCGCGTTCTCGACGCGTATGGCCGCGACCGACGCGAGGGTAGTCAAAACCTTCAAATGATCTTCCGTGAAGCGTCCCTCGGCGATCGGTGAATCGGCATAAATGATTCCAAACACCTTGTCGGAAACACCAAGCGGAACCGCCAGCACGGATCTGACGCCCTGGAGCACCATCGTGCCGCTCGCAAATCGAGGATCGTGTTGCGCATCGGACGTAAGCACTGACTTGCCGCGAATAACAACCTCATCGAGCACGTTACGACTAACACGAATCTCACCGACTTCACCAACGCGATCTCTCAACCGCGCCACCGCGACGCGCAAGTCTTCACTGCCCTCATCACGCATCATGATGAGACAGCGATCCGCCGGCACCGCTTCAAACACGAGCGAAACAATCTGTTCGAGCGTTTCATTCAGCGTGGCGGATGCGAGCAGCGTGATTCCCACCTTGCTAATCAGCGCGAGCAGGTCGCCCTGCTTGGCTTTTGGCGTAACAGCCGTCGACGTGACGATCTCTTCAGGCTGCGTGCGCGCGCCTTCGATCGCTTCGAGCAAACCTGACGTGGTCCTATCGCCGGACGCGAGCGCGATCGTCGCTTCGGGCAGCGCCGCGCTCGAGTTGTCGGTGATCATCGTCGCGCCCATGCCGGAGTTGAACGTGCCGTCGTCAAAGACGATCTCCGTCTCTCCGATCTGAATGCGACCGCCGGCAGTGAGATGAATCGCGCCTTCGACAGTAGCGCCGTTGTAGAGCGTGCCGTTTGCCGAACCGAGATCCTGTAGCACGTACTCGTCGCCTTCGCGCCGCACCTCAGCGTGCACGCGCGACGCGAACGGATCGGGAATACAGAGATCGTTTCGAGCGGAACGGCCGATGGTTATGCGCAGCCGGCCGAGTGGAAAATGGTCGGGGGAACGGTCGGGGTATTTAACTATTAACTCTGACATTTTTAGCAGACGTTAGGCGGCGTAGCGGAAGCATCAACTAGAACGAACCCTCACGAACGACAATAGTGCCCGCTATCATATCGTGCAAGCCTCTGCCCTGCACAGTCACCGCGGCGATTAAAAATCCGATGCCCAGGAGAGCGAATGAGAGTGGGTAACCGATGAAGTGACGCAACAGCGCGCGCAGGATTCCAACACTACCGCCGTCGTTGCGTTCGATCCGCAATCCAGTGGCCCACTTGCCGAGCGTCAAACCAGTCAAGCCGGGAAGTATTCCGAGGTTCATCACGGCCATAACCACAGCGAGCACGATGCCCGCAGTTTCGGCTGAATTGCCCGCGGTACGCGCGCCGCCACCGAGCATGCGCGAGACCAGAGTGCCTAACACAACCAGGGAAACGAGTGCGATGTAGTCGATCAGTAAAGCGCCGCAGCGAAGAGCGAAAGGGGCTCTGAGTCGTTGGCCGCCATGCCTTGCAGCACGGCTTTTTGCCTGGGAGCGCGGCAAACCTTGGGCAGATGTCATCAGAAGAATAAGTCCTCAGGCCCGATAGGACCTATTTCATCCCACTAAAAAATGCAGCGTCGTCTCGCCTACGCGCAGTTTGTCGCCACTATCGAGCACGCGAGGTTGTCGCGGAGCGAGCCGTACCGAGTCGTTGATTACGGTGCCGTTTACAGAGCCGAGATCCTCGACGAGAAATGTTTCTCCTTCGAGCCAGATGCGCGCGTGGCGGCGCGAAACTTTCGTCTCGGGATCAAACCTTGAAAGATCAATTTCCGGAAAGATATTCGAATGCGGATCGGTGCGTCCGAGTAAGTTGCTATCTTTCTGGAGGATGAACGACGCGTCAAGCTCAGTGGTTCCGGTGACGACGAGCTTCGCCGTCGGTCTAACAGCGTGTAGCAACGCACTCGAGCCGACTGCTGCCAACGGTTGTCGCGCGCCACAGTGCGCACAAAACACATCGTCAGCAGCGATGCGTCCACCGCAAAATCCGCAATAGACTGTTTGTACCTGAACTGTCTCGCTGCCAAGCACAGGCGCTGGCAGTCCATAACTAACCCTTCCAGATATTAACTTCTCGAGATGGCTCGCGAGCTCATTTCGCAGCTCACCCGCGGTGCGGAAACGATCCTCAGGTTTGTACTCCACCGTTCGCATCAGAATCTGCTCCATCTCGCTCGAGAGCGACGGCGTGATCTGGCGCGGTCGCGGATTCTTGGTGAAGTCGAAGATCAGCAGTGGATTGTCCTGCGGATCGGAGCCCGTCAACAGATGAAACATCGTCGCGCCGAGACTGTAGACGTCCGAAGCAGGCTGCACTCGCCCGCTGAATAGCTCAGGCGGCGCATAACCCATCGTGCCGACCGCGGTCACGCCCTTCTCCTGCTGCGTCACCCAGCGAGCGATACCGAAATCGATCAGCATCACTCGACCCGTGTTGCCGTCGATCATCAGGTTCGCCGGTTTGAGATCGCGATAGATGATGGGCTTCGGTCTCGAGTGCAGGTAGTCGAGCACGTCGGCGACCTGCATGCCCCAGTCGGTGACTGTCTTCTCGTCCAACCTGCCGCCGACGGACGAACGCATTCGCGCCGCGAGGTCGCCACCCGAGATGTATTTCATCACCAGATAGAAACGACCCAGGTGATCATCGTAGAAGTAATCGTAGATTGTCGGTATCGACGGATGCTCGAGCGACGTTAACAACAGCGACTCGCGTTTGAAGTCTCCGATCGCCTTCTCGTGCTGCGACGTATCCAGGTGCGACTCGACCATCTCCTTGACAGCGCGCGGAGCATCACCGAGGTTGCGATCCTTGGCCAGGTAAACAGCGCCCATGCCGCCGCCGCCGATCCGTCGCACGATCTCATAGCGACCATTCAAAACCGTGTTTGCAGCGAGTTGCTTTACTGTCGGGCGATGACCGCCGGTGGTACCTTCTTTGGGAGTTGAAGTTTTTCCTGGCGCCTGAACGTTATCCGTGAACGAACCGCCGAGGGAATCCGATGAGATCGGAGTTCCCTCCAACTCTTCAGGCGGGACAACGGTGGTTTCGAGACTACCGGAAGGTTCTCGTGGTGCTGCTTCGGAAACTGGTTGCTCGGCAGTGTTCGGCCTCACGTCAGCCGCTTCGGGCTCGAGCGTTGTGGCCCACTCGCGGCCTTCACGTGGCTGCACGTTGTCGTCGTCTCCCAGAGTGGCAGACATCGAGTTAAACTCTACCGAACTGTGTAGGAGCTGCGTGCCGCAATTGCCGCAATAATGTTCATTGTCGCGTACGCGGGCTCCGCAGGCGTTACATTCAGTCATCCGTTAACGAACCAGTCTTTCAGATTGAACGCGGCACTACTTAAGAAGACGTCGTAGCAGGCTACTATTTCACAATGTGGAAGCGCAGAAATGTTTTTCCAACAATAATTTCATCGCCATCGCATAACGCCTGACGCTGTCCCGGTGGTAATCGCTTGCCGCGGTTGATGAACGTACCGTTTGTCGATCCGAGATCCTCGAGAAAATATTGACCGTTACTGAGAGTAATGCGCGCGTGACGACGCGAGACCTTTGCTTCCGGATCATCAGTGTCCAAATCGACGTCTGGGAAAATGCCGCCATCGGCGTCCCAACGCCCGATCTGCGCTTCCGCGTCACTCAACATAAACTGCTTTCCGGTCGAGCGGCCCTTTTCGATGACGAGGCGGGCATGCGGTTTGGCAGTTGTTCGCAATGCTGAAAAACTCAGGCCGGCTGAAACTCGACCACCAGCGTATTCCGGGTGTGCGCCGGGCTGTGGCGCGTGATTACCGTTGCCTCCATGGACAGGTTTATTCTGCATCGGGTTGGGACGGCCATTTGGGCGCAAAGGTGCGCCACACTCGTCACAATACTGTGAGCCATCCAAGTTTTCTGTTTTGCACCTGTCGCAAGTAATCATCGCAGTTACAAAAAGCAAGCTATTTTAGCGCGAACGCGCCTGCCGCGCCAACGCATCATACAACGCTGGTAGCGAGTATTGTGCGCCTCCTTGGAGTGCGGCGGCCTGGCGCCGCTTTGGTATTCGATCAAGCGCGATCGGTAACAAAGCGGCGCCAGGCCGCCGCACTCCAAGGAGGCGCACAAAGCAGCGATTTGTTAATAAAACGCGCGGTTCGGCGTTAGGAAGATGGCCCGTTAGCGTTTGCTCTAAAATGAAACTGTTTGATAACTTTCCACGTAGAACCCAATCAAGCATTTTGCGCCCCTGGTAGAAGGAACCCCAAAAGATGGCATTGAGTCGAAAAAAGAAGATTGTAATCGGCGTTGTAGCGGCAGTTGTGCTGCTGGCCGTAGTCGTCATCAGCGTGATTGCGACCCGCAAAGAAGAGCCCGAAGTCATAACTGTACACGTCGATATCAGACCCGAGCTGAAACAGACCGTCACCGCCTCCGGTGAGGTGCGCCCGATACGCTATATCAAACTAACCAGCGAGGTCCCCGGTCGCATCGAGGAGATTTATGTGACTGCGGGCGACATGGTCACCAAAGGCAAGCCACTGGTGCGAGTGGATCCGACGCAGTTGCAGTCGAACCAGGAAGCACAGTGGGCCGCGACACAAGCTTCGATCAACGACGTGCAAAATGCGCGTAACGCTGTTAACTCCGCCCAACAATCCCTCGTCGTCGCGGAAGCTTCGGTCGCGTCCGCGAAACAGCAGGTAGTCGCGTTTCAAACAGCCGTGGACCGGGCCCAGGTCGAAGTGAACACTGCCCAACGCGAGCTAAAGCGTTATACCGAATTGATCGAATCCGGCGTCGCTTCACGGTTTGAATACGATACTGCTCGCGACCGCTTCGAAACGGCCAAGATCGCGCTGGAGACCGCCAAGGCGAACCTCGAGGCGCAAAAGATTTCCGTCAAAGAAGCAACCGAGCGGGCAAACCAGCAGCGCATCGCCGTCCAGGAAGCGCAAACCAGCATCAAGTCGTCAGAGATGCGCGCCAGCCAGCAGCAGGCGATGTTGCGCGGCCAAACAAGCCAACGGTCGAAGGCTACGCAGTTGTCGCCGCTCAATGGCGTCGTCGCGGATATTCCGACGCGCGTCGGTGAGTTCGCTGTCGCCGGTCTATCGACGACTCCGTTGATGACTATCGCCGACATGTCGCAGATCAACGTTGAAGTGAACGTCGACGAAACCGAGATCAACAACGTTCAGGTGGGCCAGGAGGCCAAGGTCAAGGTCGACGCGCTGGGCGACAAAGAGCTCAAAGCTGTCGTCACACAAAAGAATCCCCTGGCGATCTCGAAGTCCGACGCTACCGGCGGTTTGTCGAATCGCGTCAACGTTCAGGAAGCGAAGGAATTCAAGGTAACGCTGGAGCTGAGGGATCTTTCCGAAGACGCGCAGAGCTCACTGCGTCCGGGAATGAGCTCAACAGCGACAATCACAACGAACACGAAGACCAACGTGCTTGCCGTTCCACTTGAATCGATCGTTGATAAAGCGCCGCCGGCGCCCGCTCCGGGTGCTTCAGTGGCCTCGAACGTTCCGGCTGCGTCACCCGGCGGTGATAAGCCGAAGACGCAGAAAGGCGTTTACATTATCGAAGGAAACAAAGTCAGGTTTATCGAAGTGACTACCGGCATCACTGGTGAAGCCGACATCGAGGTAACAAGCGGCGTACAGCCAAAGATGGAAATCGTGCGTGGCCCAAGTCGCGTGTTGAGAACGCTCAAAGATGGAATGACGGTCAAACGTCAAACCAAAAAACCAGGCAACGCAAACGAGGGCAGCTAATGAGTGACGCCACTCTTACGGTTACTCCGAGAGAGACGGAGACAGAGACAGAGCGTGTGATACAGCCGCGTGTCGAGGTCGACGGCCACGATCCGTCGATGCTGATCTCGATGCGTAACATCTGGAAGACATACCAGATGGGAACTGAGTCGGTACACGCTCTGCACGGAGTTTCGTTTGATATCCCTCGCGGCGAGTACATCGCCATCATTGGACCATCCGGCTCGGGCAAGTCGACGTTGATGAACCTGATCGGCTGCCTCGACACGCCATCGCAGGGCCAATACTGGCTCAACGGCAAGAATGTCTCGGAGATGGACGACGACGAGCTCGCCCGCATTCGCAATCAGGAAGTCGGCTTCGTCTTTCAAACGTTCAACCTGCTCGCACGCGCCACCGCGCTGCACAACGTCGAACTGCCGCTGATCTATGGCGGCGTCAGTTCCTCGCAGCGGCATGAGATGGCGAAGCAGGCGCTCAAATCCGTTGACTTGACCGAGCGCATGACCCACAAGCCAAACGAGCTGTCCGGTGGACAGCGCCAGCGCGTCGCCATCGCTCGCGCCCTCGTGAATCATCCGTCGATTCTGCTTGCAGACGAGCCGACCGGCGCCCTTGATTCGCACACCAGCATGGAGATCATGGACCTCTTCGAGCGTCTCCACTCTGAAGGCAACACGATCATCGTCGTCACTCACGAGCACGACATTGCCGAGCGGGCCCACCGCGTAATTTCGATTCGTGACGGTCAAATCGAGAAAGACGAAAGAATTAAGTAGAGCCACAAAAAGGCACAAAAGGCACAAAAACAAAATCCCTGCTGATGCGTAATAAAATCAGTAGTTCTTTTGTGCCTTTTGTGCTTTTTTGTGGCTATGTTTCTTCGTTTTACTGCGATCTGGGAAGCGTTTCGCGTCGCCACCGCCAGTCTGCGTGCTAACAAACTGCGGACGGCGTTGACCTTGATGGGGATTGTGGTTGGCGTCACGGCAGTGATTGCCGTGGTCACGATTATCAAGGGTCTTGATCAGACGGTGGCGCAGACGTTCTCTTCGCAAGGTTCGACCGTCTTTACGATTTCGAAGAACCCGCAGATCATCAAGTCGCGCGAAGAGTTCATCAAGTTCAACCGCCGCAAAGACGTGACGCACGAAGATGCGGAAGCGATCATGCGGCTGTGTACGTCGTGCTGGCGCGTTGGCGTGGCTGCGAATGCGATCGAGACCGTGAAGTACGCGGATCAGAAGGCGGAGAACGTGCGCATACGCGGCGTCGATCCGATCACGATGTTTGATATCGATGGGGTGTCGATCAATGTGGGCCGGATCTGGACCGAGAGTGAAGGCGCTTCGGGACGTGAGATCTGCGTCATTGGTCCTGACATGCTGAAGAACCTTTTTAACGATGCGCCTGCTGACCGTGCGGTGGGCCAGGAGATCCGCATCGACGGGCGGCCGTATCTCGTGCTCGGCGTGCTCGAGCCGCTGGGTTCGATATTCGGGTTCTCGCGCGATAACGTGGTCTATATTCCGTATTCGACTTATCAGAAGGCGTACGGGACCAGGCGTTCCCTCGTCACGTTTATTCAGGTACACACCGCGGAGCAGCTCGAAGCCGCGGAAGATCAGGTACGCACGATCATGCGCAACCGTCGCCACGCAACCGGCGACCCGGACGACGAGGGTTTCGCGCTGGAAACGCAGGACGTGTTTCTCAATCTTTATGGTTCCGCGACTTCGAATATCTACATCGTCACGATTGGCGTGGCGGCGATCTCGCTCGTGGTCGGTGGGATCGTAGTGATGAACATCATGCTCGTGTCGGTGACCGAGCGCACGAAAGAGATCGGAATTCGCAAGGCGATCGGCGCGCGACGTAAAGACATCCTGACGCAGTTTTTGATCGAAGCGGTGACAGTGACTGCGATTGGCGGCGCACTCGGTGTAGCCACGGGATTTGGATTGGCTTACGTGATCTCGGCGCTGATCGGGTTTCCGCTGCTGGTTAGCGTGGCTTCGGCGGTGTTGGGTGTTGGTGTTTCTTCGGTGGTGGGAATTGTGAGCGGACTGTGGCCCGCGTGGCGCGCCGCGAAGCTGGATCCGATTGAAGCTTTAAGAGCAGAATAGGTCCTATAGGACCTATGTTTTCATGACATTCGACGACGTCAAAGAATCGGCACTCATGGCGCTCGACACCTTGCGCACCAACAAGCTGCGCTCGGCGCTGACGATCCTCGGTGTCAGTGTGGGTGTCGTCACCGTGATCTTCATGGTGTCAATCATCCAGGGCCTGAACAAGGCTTTCGCCGATCAAATCGAATCACTCGGCTCCAACACGATCTTCGTCTCAAAGTTTGAGCCCAGCTTCGGACGTCCGCCTGGTCCGGAAGAGATCCACCGCAAAGATCTGACAATGGACGACGCCGAAGCACTGCGCACCGAAGCGCCGTCAATCGAGGGCGTCTCGCCAATTCACCGCCTGATAGCGTCTACGGTCAGATACCAGGACAAACAGACCGACACGCCAATCCTCTTCGGCGTCACGCCTTATTACGAGTTTGTTCACACGCAGTACGTCGCCAGCGGTCGTTTCGTTAACGACATCGACATGCAGGACCGTTCGAACGTCGTGATCATCGGCGTCGACGTGAAGCAGGCGCTGTTTCCCTACGAAGATCCGGTCGACAAGGAAGTCAGAATCAACGGCAACCCGTTTCGCGTGGTAGGAGTGATGGAGCCGCTCGGCAACTTCTTCGGCCAGTCGCGCGACAACTCGATCTTTGTTCCGATAACGACGTTCGACAAGTATTATCCCGATCGTCCGTTTCCGGAAGTCGTCTTCTTCGTGATCGTGCGACCGCGTTCGCGTGCCTTTGTGAAGCCCGCGATCGACGAGATCACCGACATCCTGCGACGCAGGCGCCGTGTGCCGCCGGGCACGCCAAACAACTTTGGCATCTCATCACAAGATTCGCTCCTGGACGTGTACAACCAGTTAACCGGAGCAACCGCGCTGGTGTTGACGTCTATCTCTTTTGTGGCGCTGATGATTGGCGGGATCGGAGTGATGAATATCATGCTGGTATCGGTCACGGAGCGCACAAAGGAGATTGGTGTGCGCAAAGCTGTGGGCGCGACGAAGCTGAATATCCTTTCGCAGTTTCTGATCGAGGCGGTTGTACTGACGGCGATCGGCGGTCTTGCAGGGCTCGCCGTCGGTGAGATTGCGAGCCTGTTGATGAACAAATACTCGCCGCTGCCGGCGTACGTTCCTTTGTGGGCCATCGGTGTTGGCGTCGGAATCTCGGCGGCGGTCGGAATCGTCTTCGGCCTGTGGCCCGCCTGGAAGGCAGCGCGCCTGAATCCCATCGACGCACTCCGCTGGGAATAAGCTCTCTCCTGTGCTTTTTGGACCATTTTGTGGCTTAATGTGGTAACTCTGTGAAGTTCATCGAAACTCTAAAACTTGCTGTGGCCGCTATCTGGGCCCACAAGCTCCGCTCGGCATTGACGCTGCTCGGCATGATCGTCGGCGTCACTGCCTTCGTCGTCGTCGTGTCGCTCATCGAAGGATTCAATCGTTACGTCGACGAGAAGATCGCCGGCATCGGCGCGAAGTCATTTACGATCCAGCGCTTCAACCCGCTCGAAGACTTCAAAGACACCGATACCATCGCCGCCGCGCAGCGACGCAATAAAGAGCTGACGTTGGAGGATTACGAATACCTGAAAGCCCGCGCCACGCTCATCGGCAGGATCGGCGCTCGTGCGCGAAGCACTCCGGTCGAGGTCAAACGTGGCGACGAGGTCCTCGAAGACGTCTTCGTTTCCGGCGCTACCGCCAACTGCGTCGACATCGAGAATCGCGACGTTGCCCAGGGACGTTTCATCGCCGAACCTGAAAACGAGAACGCCGCACGAGTCGCTTACATCGGCGCGGACATCGCAAACAAACTGTTTCCAGCCGGCAACGTAATTGGTAACGAAATCAGCATCCGTGGCTTACCGTATCGAGTGATCGGCGTGGAAGTGGCGAAGGGAACGGTCTTCGGTATTCCGCAGGACAATTTTATCATCCTGCCGTTGAAGACCTATTCGGTGAACTACGGCGGCTTGATTCGAAACCGCTCGCTTTACTTCGTCGCGACTTCGAAAACTGACGAGCTCTTCAATGACGCGGTTGAAGAGTCGCGCTTCCTGATGCGCGTCAGGCGCAAACTTGGACCAGGCGAGAAAGACAACTTTGGCATCGTGACACCCGACGCGATCACGGGGCTGCGCGATCGACTCTTCGGGACGATCTTCATCGTCGCCATCGCCGTGCCCGGCATTGCGTTGATAGTCGGCGCGATCGTGATCATGAACATCATGCTGGTGTCAGTCACGGAACGGACCAAGGAGATCGGAATCAGAAAATCTCTCGGCGCGCGACAGATGGACATCCTGAAGCAGTTTCTGGTGGAAGCGGTGACGCTGGCCATCATCGGCGGCGCCGTGGGAATTTTTCTGGCGTGGATCGTCGGCGCGATTGTGACGGCGTGGATCTTTCCGACTTACCTGTCGCTCGTTGCGATTCTTGGCGCGCTCGCGGCTTCGGGCGGCGCCGGTGTGGCTTCAGGGATCTTTCCGGCGTGGAAAGCAGCGAGGCTGGATCCGATCGAGGCTCTGAGAGCTGATTGAAATATAGGTCCTATAGGACCAATTCGACCTATTCTTAAGAGGACATCATGCGAGTGATCCGAAGCGACATTTTCGAAAACCTAATGATGGCCCTGGGGACCCTGCGCGCAAACAAGCTGCGCTCGTTTCTGACCGTCTTTGGCGTCGTCATCGGCATCATCACCGTGATGCTGATCGCCTCGATCATTAGCGGCATCGACGTTTCCGTGAAGCGCGAAGTCGAGTCGTTCGGCATTCGCTCGATCTACATCAGCAAATACAATCCCGGCATCCACATCGGTCGCTTGTCGCGCGAAGAGCGAATGCGCAAAGAGTTGACTTACGACGACGCCGTCGCGCTCCAATCGCTGCCGGCAGTTGAGCTATCAGTTCCCTTCCTCGATATCACCAACAATTTCTTCGGCGGCAAGCTAATGGTCTCCGGCGGCGGCAAGACCTCCGCGCAGGTCGGGCTCCAGGGCACACTGCCCGAGTTCGAAAAAGCCGGGACACAAGTAATCGCAGAAGGCCGCTTCTTTACGCAAACTGAAAACGACACGAACCAGGACGTATGCGTCGTAGGCTCCAAAGTTGGCGATGACTTCTTCAAAGTCGGTTCGCCCGTGGGACAAACAGTTAAAATCGGGACGCAGGAGTTTCGCGTTGTCGGTGTGCTCGAGAAACGCGAACAGTTTCTGAACAGCGGCGGAAGTGACGATCAAAACAACGTGATCTACGTGCCCTTCTCCGTGGCTCAGAAATTAAAGCCAAACGCCGACGACATCTACATTTTGGCAGTCGCGCGTGCGGGCATGATGGAAGAAGCAAAGGACCAGGTGCGCGACTTGTTGCGCGTGCGTCGCCAGGTGCCGTTTGCCGAGAACGACAACTTCGGAATGGAAACATCGGAGAGTATTCTCGACAATTTCCGTTCGATCACCGGCGGTCTGGCGATCGCGATGGTGATCATCTCTTCGGTTGGTCTGATGGTTGGTGGAATCGGCGTGATGAATATCATGCTCGTGTCAGTCACCGAACGCACACGCGAGATCGGCGTGCGCAAAGCGATTGGAGCCCGGCGCAGCGATATCATGTGGCAGTTCCTGATTGAGGCTGCGACGCTTACTGGTCTCGGAGGAATCGTTGGCCTGTCGATCGGTTGGGGATTAACTCTATTACTCCGCTTTCTGCTCCCGTCTTACGTGCCCCTCTGGGCGCCCGTCGGCGGACTGATCGCGAGCGTGGGTATCGGCCTAATTTTCGGCCTCTGGCCCGCGTGGAAAGCAGCCCGCCTCGATCCTATCGAATCACTTCGTTACGAGTAGCGGCGACTACGAGATAAAGCCTGGGAACAACGACGTCCAAACTGTCACGAAAAGCAAAGTCAGAATATAGATCGTGATCGAAACACCCCAGGCGGCGCCGCTGCTCACCTTCGTTCCGCCGAAGCGTAAGCCCTTCGCTCGCAACCAAACTAAGTAAAACCAAGTCAAGCCGATGAAACTCAGCAGCACAAACAGAATGGGGTGCGCTGCGGGGGACATCAGGATCCCCAGATTATCCTGAAGCGTCGTTTCCTGGTGGAGAATCGGATGCAAGTCTTCGGGAGCTTTCAAATAAAGTATGACCAGTCCGAGCAACTTTTGAATTGCCGTTACCGGCAGCCACGCGTGAAAGACCACTGACAGTGCTTGCCAGTAATTGATCCTGCCACCGAACACAAGAACACCGAGCAGGCAGAGAGCGGCCACAAACGCTCCTAACAAAAACAAACCAACACATGTCTTGACTACACCCTCGATGCGTTCGGCCGGATTCTTCAACGCCGACATCTGGTCGTTCCGCATTCTTTCAATGGCTTGCGGCGGCGGCGCGAACGGCGGCTGTAGCTCTGAAATCTTTTGCATCATGTGGTCGACGATTCGTTCCGGCGTAATCCTTTGCACAAACGCAAATGAATAGATCAAGCTGAGCACTACGATGACCACGAATGGTCCGACCCAGCGTGGGTGTATTCTGAGATTGCGAAACACACGCGTGGGCTCGAAGAAAATTCCGGTTATCCTGTCAAAAAAGGAAAGCGGCTCCTCCGTTTCGGGAGTTACCGGCAGCGGGATAAAGCTGAACGCCAACAGCACAGCGCCGCCAAGGCCCATAACGAGTCCGGTCGAAATGCCGCCAGGAACCAGCTTTGCAAATCCTGCCCCCAGTACGAGCAAGCCAAGCACGATTAGAGCTATTCCGAAAGGCAGCAACTTCGCGGGCCGCCGCCGCGGTTCTGACTCGAGCATTTTTGGTGGCGGCGGCGCCTGAAAACTCTCGTTTGCAGCACTCATCAATTCACTCTCCTATTTTGCATGGTATTTCGTACTTGGTGCTTAGTACTTTGAATAAGCGGTGATACGGCTAGTCCAAGCCTTAGGTTTCAGCCCATCGGCAGGCGGAGCAGGGCTCAGCCGCCCTTCCTGACTTGTTCTTTTTATGCGCCTTTTGTGCCTTTTTGTGGCTCTGCTTCAGCCCAGCCGGGCACGCGAATACACGCGACCTGATGGCCCGGCGACACTTCGCGCAACTCCGGATCGATGTGCGCACACTCTTCGATCGCGAGCGGACAGCGCGTGCGGAAACGACAACCCGACGGCGGATTGATCGGCGTCGGAACGTCACCTTGCAGGATTATTCGCTTTCGCTTCTGCCGCGGATCGGGAATCGGAATCGCCGACAGCAGCGCCTGTGTGTACGGGTGCAACGGTTGCGCATACAACTCTGCGGCGCTCGCAATCTCCACAATGCGCCCGAGATACATCACCGCCACTCGCGTCGAAATATGCTCGACGATAGCGAGTCCGTGCGAGATGAACAAGTAAGTCAGCTTGAGCTCTTCCTGAAGCTCCTGAAGCAGGTTCACCACCTGCGCCTGCACGGACACATCCAGCGCCGACACCGGCTCATCAGCAACGATCAACTTCGGATTGAGCGCGAGACTGCGCGCGACGCCGATTCGCTGTCGTTGCCCACCTGAAAACTCGTGCGCGTAGCGATTCATGTAATCGGGATCGAGCCCGACGCGTCGCAAGAGTCCGGCAACACGCTCGCGCCGTTCGCTCTTCGTGCCCTGGTTGTGAATCACCAGTGGCTCGGCAACGATGTCGCCGATCTTCATGCGCGGGTTTAGCGAAGCATACGGATCCTGAAAGATGATCTGCATCTCACGCCGGATCTCGCGCAATTCTTTCTTGTTGAGAGCGAGTATGTCACGTCCCTGAAAGTGAACGTGACCGGCAGTCGGTTCGATCAAACGAAGCAGGCAGCGTCCGACAGTCGACTTTCCGCAGCCCGATTCACCCACGAGGCCCAACGTCTCGCCGGCAAAGATTTCGAACGACACACCATCAACCGCACGCACCACGTCGTCCGAGCCTTCGACCGGAAAGTGCTTCACCAGTCCCTGCACGCTGACGAGCGTGTCGCCGGAATCTTCCGGTAATGGCGGTGGACCGGCGTGACTGTTTGTTTCAACGTGTGCGCTCATGAACTCCTTCGTGGTCCGCCGTAACCGCGGCTGCGAGATCATAAAGCACGCAACGCACTTCGACGCTATTCTCGAGTTGGTAAAGCGGAATCTCTTCCGCCGTGCAACGAGGCATACGATGCGGGCAGCGTGGCGCGAAGTGACAGCCCGGCGGCAAATCGGTCGGATGCGGCACCACGCCTTCAATCGTCTCCAAACGTTCTTTCGAGATCACCTGCGTGCTCGTGAGTTTCGGAACCGAACGCAGCAGTCCTTCGGTGTACGGATGCTTGGGCCGTGCAAACAACTCCTCCACCGGCGACTCCTCAACAATCCGCCCCGTGTACATCACCGCGACACGATCGGCGACTTCCGCAACCACGCCGAGATCGTGCGTGATCAGGAGCACAGCCAACTCTCGCTGCTTTCTCAAATCGTCCAGCAACTCGAGAATCTGCGCTTGAATAGTAACGTCGAGAGCCGTCGTCGGTTCGTCTGCAATCAACAGTTTGGGATTACAGGCGAGCGCCATCGCGATCATAACGCGCTGTCGCATGCCACCCGAGAGTTGATGCGGATAATCAGCAACACGGCGGGCCGGATCGGGGATCGCAACTTCGCGCATGGCTTCGATCGTCGCCTGGTGTGCTTGCTTCTTCGACAGCTTGCGATGCAGCCGCAGCGCTTCGGCAATCTGTTCACCAACGGTAAAAACCGGATTGAGCGACGTCATCGGATCCTGAAAGATCATCGCGATGTCGTCGCCGCGCATCTCGCGCATCTCGGCGTCGGAGAGTTTTAGCAGGTCCTTGCCATCGAAAAGTATCTCGCCGTTAACGATCTTTCCGGGCGGCGCGACGAGACGCATCACCGAGAGCGCCGTTATCGACTTCCCACACCCAGACTCACCGACAAGCCCGAGCAGCTCGCCGCGATCGAGATGAAAACTGATACCATCAACCGCGCGCACGAGTCCAGCGCGCGTGGGAAAGTGTGTCTGAAGATTTCGAACTTCGAGCAGGTGGGCCATCGTTTCAATAGAGATTAAAGTTATACTCCAGTTGCATCCACATCGAGACAAACTTTCCATTCTTTATCGCCGGCATGAACTTGATCTTTCGCGCAGCATCGATGGCCTTTTCTGTTAATCCGTAGGGTAGACCGGAAACAGTTCGAATATTAGTTACACTACCATTCGATGAAAAGACACATTTTAGAACAACAGTGCCGGCGACGGCGTTTTGTCGCGCTGTTTCAGTGTAAGAAGGTTCGATTTTCATCACCAGTCTGGCCTTCCGATCTACTTCCTTCCCCGTGAAAATCCTCCGAGTCGCATCGTCGGCTATCATAGATTCAGCGGGTTCGCCGTAAGGAAGCCCTGGCCCATCAGTAACTTCGACGCTGTCTTTTTTCTTCTTTAGTGAAAAAGATGAAAGGAATTTTGTGATTCTTGGGTCGTTTGGTAGCACACTGAGTGCGCCAAAGTCGTAAAGACGGTCTTCGGTGGCAAAGTATTGCGACATACTATACTGGCTTGAGTGAGCCTTTCCGCGAAATCCATTGAGCGTCACATCGGTAAGCTCTGATGTGGAAATACCTCGTTCCTGAATAAAGGACTCCAGCGATTGCCGTGGCTTGGGATTCTCAAAAACAAGAACAACGTAGACGATACCGTCGGCATACGCCCCCATACTATATGTTCGACGATACTTTTTAATTCCCTCCCGGAATTCTTTGGTGGCGTGCAGCGACGGAAGGACCGGCGCCGCAAATGAAAAGTCTTCGCCGCCAACTGTGTACGTCTGCCATGGTGGTGATTCTGGTCGACTCGGTGTTTGCGCCTGAGTGTTGGTGACGATCAGCAGTAGAGGAATAACGAATAGTGGGAGTCGTTTGATCTTCATAGTAGGTGGGTCATCGAGTCCAGTGGTTATCGAAGGTGTACTCGAGCTGCATCCACATCGAGACGGGTTTACCATCCTTGGTCGCCGGAATGAACTTGATCTTTTTCGCGGCCTCGATCGCTACCTCCGTAAGTCCTTTGGGTAAACCTTGAATGACTTGAATATTTGTCACAGTACCCTTCGACGTAAAAATACATCGCAGAATTACAACTCCGACGATCCGGTCGGCGTCGGCTTCCTTGGTGTAAGCAGGTTCAGGTTTCGACGTAAGTTTGATCTTGGTATCGACCTCTTTGGAGAGGAGGAGCTGGTCGTCAGAATTTTTCGTGGCAGCAGAAACCTGAGGATCGGGTTTTTTAAGCGTTATAGAGGAGAAGAATTTTGTCAGCCTGGCGTCGTCTACGGGCACGCCTTTTGCGCGAAACTGAAAGAGATGATTTTCCGTCGCAAAGAATTGGACCATGCCTTTTCCATTACGATAAACAAACTCCTTGCCGGCGTAACCGTCGACAGTTACATCACGTCCGGACGACGGATCCCATTTTGAATTCTTTGCCTCTTTAATAAACGCGTCCAACGACTGCCGTGGCTCCGGGTTCTCAACAACAAAAACTTCGTAATCCACTCCATCAGCAGAGGAGTCGAAAACATGTCGCTGGCGTTCCGTCTGAGGATGGTCTCGCTTCTCTTTGGTGACATGCGTGGAAGGAAACAGCGGCACCGTAAACCGCAATTCCGCTTCCTTCATTACGTATGTCTTCCATGAAGGCTGTGGCTGTGGCGGTGGCTGTGGTGATTGAGCTCTCGCAGTGGTGGCAGCAACAACGAGCAGACAAACTGGTAAAGAGATTGATTTCTTCATAGTCCGAGTTTATCCATTCTTGCGTTCTCATAATCGCCGTCTTCAGCCGGGTAGCGCAACGATTTTGCTATCGTCCCCTTCTCTTTCGCGAGCGACCAGACGATGCTCTCGCCTGCGGGAACAACTTTCGGCTTGGCTGAAAACACCGGATCGGTGAACGCTTCTTCAGCGTCAATCGGCTGCCATCCTTTCGACTTGAACATCGCGATCAAGTCGCCGAGGAAGAGACCGTTCAAGAGATTGAAGTGTACCAGCACTGTGTGCTTCACGGGACGCTCGAGCACGCGTCGAGCGAGCGCGTCGTAATACTCAGCACGCGCCCACATGTGCTCCATGTAAAAATCGCGATACGGTTTCACGTCGGCGGAGGCGTCTTTCTTCAGGCGCGTTGTCAGCCGGTTATCGATGGCCCAGTCAGAGTTGTCGATCGTGACGTGACCGACGCGATAATCGTGTTTGGCGAAGAACGCTCGCATTGCGTCGCGCTTGACGACCGTGTCGCCTTCTTTGAGCAGCGGGAAACGGAAGTATTTGCGGAAGCGGGGAAAATCTTTGAGCAGGGCCTCGGCGCGCAGGATGTCCTGCTGATACTCCTCGATTACCGTAGCCGGAGCATTATAGTTGCGATGCGAATAGGTATGGTTGCCAATCAGGTGACTGGCCTGGTCCCACGGGGATAGGAGTTGTTTTCCTTCGGCGCTGTTGATGTTGCGGCCGACGACGAAGAGCGCGGCTTTGATCGAGTTGGCTTGCAGGGTGTCGAGGATGGCGTGGTTGCGTTCCGCGGGGGTGAGCTTGACGGCGTTGTGCCAGTGGAAGTCGTCCATGGTGATGGAAAACTGTGGTGCCGCGTTGCGCGCGAGCGACGGCACGCCGCCGAGGCGAAGCGCGGCGATGGTCAGGCCTAGAGATTTGGTAAAGCTTCTTCTGTTCATGGTGAATATAGGTCCTATAGGTCCTATTCGACCTATTCTAGATCGTTGATGTTTCGCGGTACTCGCCCCAGACACGTCGCAAGGTGTTGCTGATCTCGCCCACCGTCGCGTACGCCTCGACGCATTCGAGGATTCGCAGCAGCAGGTTTTCGTCAGTCGTCGCTGCTTGCTCGAGTTTGTTCAGCGCGGTCGTCGCAAGCTGCGAATCGCGACGCTCGCGCAAGGCCCGGACGCGTTCGATCTGCGCCTGCTCGACTGCCGGATCGATCCGCAGCACATTGACTGCCGGCTCCTCCTCGACCTGGAACCGATTCACGCCAACAACCACCTGCTCCTGCGTTTCGATAGCTTTTTGATAGCGGTACGCTGACTCCTGTATCTCACGCTGCACGTACCCGGTTTCAATTGCACGCAACATCCCGCCCATCGCTTCAATTTTTTTCAGATACTCGCGCGCGTCCTCTTCGATCTCGTCGGTCAAGTGCTCGATCGCGTACGAGCCGGCCAACGGATCCGCCGTCTCAACAACTCCCGACTCGTACGCAAGCACCTGCTGCGTTCGTAACGCCACGCGTGCTGCCGCTTCCGTCGGCAGCGCGAGCGCTTCGTCCATCGAGTTCGTGTGCAACGACTGTGTTCCACCCAACACCGCCGCCAGCGCCTGGATCGTCGTCCGCACCACATTCACGTCCGGCTGCTGCGCGGTCAGAGACGAGCCGGCGGTCTGCGTGTGAAATCTCAACATCAGCGAACGCGGATCGCGCGCGTTGAAACGATCGCGCATGATGTGCGACCAAAGACGTCGCGCCGCGCGAAACTTCGCGATCTCCTCGAGCAGGTTGTTGTGCGAGTTGAAGAAGAAAGAGAGACGTGGAGCAAAGTCGTCGATCTCGAGTCCGGCAGCGAGCGCCGCTTCGACGTAAGTGATCCCGTCGGCGATTGTGAAAGCAACTTCCTGTACCGCGGTCGAACCCGCTTCGCGAATGTGATAACCGCTGATCGAGATTGTGTTCCAGTTTGGCACTTCGCGCGCGCAGTAAGCGAAGATGTCCGTCACAAGGCGCAGCGACGGCGACGGCGGATAAATGTAAGTGCCACGCGCGATGTACTCTTTGAGGATGTCGTTTTGTAGTGTTCCTCTGACTTTACTGAACGGAACACCCTGCTTGCGCGCGACCGCTAGGTACAACGACAACAAGATCGCCGCGGTGGCGTTGATGGTCATCGACGTGGAGACTTCGTCGAGCGGAATGCCGGCGAAGAGTCGCTCCATATCTTCGAGCGAGTCGATCGCCACGCCGACCTTACCGACCTCGCCAACTGCCAAAGGATCGTCGGAATCGAGCCCGATCTGTGTGGGCAAGTCGAAGGCTACTGACAAACCGGTCGTGCCCTGGGCCAGGAGATATTTATAACGAGCGTTTGATTCTTCAGCGGTGGCGTAACCCGCGTACTGGCGCATGGTCCAAAGCCGCCCGCGATACATGTTCGGGTAGATGCCGCGCGTGTAAGGAAACTCGCCCGGGTCGCCAAGGTCTTTTTCGTAGTCGATCTCGCGAGTGTTGTGGGGATTGAAGTTGACCGGAAGCTCTTTCGTTTTTGTTGCCATGCGTGTTAAGCCTAGCATAACGTAATTGACATGAATACGGTGCGAGTTAACAAGCGTGGCGCGGATCGCGTCCGGCAGGGTCATCTGTGGATTTATAAGAGCGATCTGGTCGACGTCGCTGCCGGCGGCGGTTCGATCGTTTCGGTGAAAGACGAACGTGGCAACTTTATTGGCCAGGCGCTGTTTAGCGATACGTCGCAGATAGCGCTGCGCTTTCTGACGCAAGGCAAAGAAGAGATCGACCGCGAGTGGTGGCGGCGAAGAATCTCGGAAGCCGCCGGGCGCAGACACATCCCACCCGACACAAACGCCTATCGTCTCATCTACTCCGAAGGAGACTTGCTGCCGTCGCTGATCGTCGATCGTTATAACGACGTGCTCGTCGTGCAAACGTTGTCGCAAGGCACTGACGCACTCAAATCGTTACTGCTCGAGATCCTGATCGAGGAATTCACTCCGCGGGCGGTGATCGAGCGCAACGATGCGCGCGTGCGAGAGCTCGAAGGACTGCCGTTGCTGGCTGGAATGGTTTACGGCGAAGCGCCGGAAGAGTTGGAAATCCTGCAACACGGGCTGCGCTTCCGCATTGAGCCTTTGGGTGGACAGAAGACCGGATCGTTTCTGGACCAGCGCGAGAACCGCCTGGCAGCGCGCGCCGCCGCGCAAACGACGAACAAGACACGCGCGCTCGATTGCTTCACATTCAACGGCGCCTTTGCGCTGCACCTCGCTCGAGCGTGCGACAACGTGATCGGAATCGATATCTCCGCTGACGCCGTCGCCGCCGCGCAACGAAACGCGAAGCTCAATGCTTTCGATAACGTCGAGTTTCGCGAAGCAAACGTGTTCGATGCGTTAAGAGAAATGGAAGCGATCGGCGAGCGCTTCGACGTGATCGTGCTCGACCCGCCCGCGTTCGCAAAGAATCGCGCGAGTTTGAAAGCCGCGATTCGCGGTTACAAGGAGATCAACTTGCGGGCGTTGAAGCTGTTGAATCCGGGTGGTGTGTTAGTGACGTGTACGTGTTCATACCACGTTTCCGAGGGACTATTCGTCGAGATCCTGGCCCAGGCCGCGATCGACGCGCACCGCCGATTGCAAGTCATGGAAAAGCGCATGCAAGCCACCGATCACCCGGTGCTCTTAGGCATGCCCGAGACTTATTACTTGAAGTGCGTGATCGCGAAAGTAATTTAGCCACGGATTTACACGGATCCGTGTAAATCCGTGGCTGATTTTTTACATTCCGGGATCGTTCTCGACGACGATCTTGGTCTTGTAATCCTTACCGCCAACGGAAAGCGTCAGGTTGTAGGTGCCGGCTTCGAGGGGCAGTCCCTGAGTGAAGACGTTGCCGAAGCCACCACCACCACCACCGCCGCCTCCGCCGCCGCCACCACCGCCACCAAATCCTCCACCACCAGCCGGACGCGGAGGCGGATTGCCGCGAAGGTTCCACTGCACTCTGTTCAGCCCAGCATCCTTCGTGGCGACGAGATCGCGGACCACCTTGCCGGTGTAATCCGAGATCGTCAGTTTCACGTCGCCCGAAGGGGCAGACTTCAGGTAATAGTGGATCGCGGTGCCGGGCGCAGGGTTCGTGCCGCGGAAGAGCTTCGAACCGCCCCAGTAACGACCGAGCCGTGGATCGTTGAACCAGATGGTCCCGGGTCTCACATCAAACAGATACGCCTCAGAGTCAGTCACCTTCTGCGACAACTGCTGCAACGGCGAGATGTCATCGATGATGAAGATGCCGCGGCCGTGCGTGCCGACGATTAGATCATTGTCGCGCGGATGGATCAGGATGTCGTCGATGCGCATCGTCGGCATTCCTGACATCAACGGCTTCCACTCCGCACCGCCGTTGAGCGAAATGTAAACGCCAAACTCAGTGCCCGCGAAAAGCAGGTCTTTGTTCTTCGCGTCTTCACGAACAACGTTGACCGTGCCCCACTTCGGCAGATTGTTGACGAGCGAAGTCCACGTGGCGCCATAGTCTTTAGTGACGAAGAGATACGGCTTGAGATCGTCGAGACGATGTCCATCGACGACGAGATAACAAGTACCGGCATCGAAGTGCGAAGGCTCGACACGCGCGATGTGATAGGTCTCGCCGATTCCCGGCACGTTCTTCGAAACGTTGGTCCATGTCGAGCCGCCGTCGCGGCTGACCTGAACGTTGCCGTCGTCAGTGCCCACCCAGAGTACGCCGGGCAACTTCGGCGATTCGGCGACAGTTACAACGTAGCCGTAGCCGGTGTAGCCGTCGTGTTTCGACGCCATCGGATCCTTGCCGGGCACTCCCATGATCGGCAGCGTGTTGCGATCGATCTGTTTTGAGAGATCGATCGTGGCGGTCCAGGTGTCGCCGCGGTCCATCGATCGGAAGAGCCGGTTGCCTCCGAAATACACCACTCGCGGATTGTGCGGCGAAAGCTGAATCGGAGCGTTCCAGTAGAAGCGATAAGTCTCAGTCGGAGGGGGTGTCGGCACGACGTTCGACTGCAAATTGCCGCCGCCGCCAAAACCACCAAAGCCCTGCGCGGCTGCGAACGCCGCGAGTTGAGCAGCCGTGTCGGGCGTCGGCGAAGCTTCAGGCGAAGGACTCGCGCCGGGCGCGGCGCCTTGTCTTCCTTGTCCACTACCACGTCTCGGCACGCCTCGCGGTCGGATGCTGACGCTGCGGCCGGTGCGCAAATCCAAACGCTGCACCGCACCGCCTTGAGACTCGGCGTAGACAGTGTTGTAGTCAGTCGGATCGACCTGAGCGTAGAAACCGTCGCCACCGCCAACGCGATACCAATCAGCATTTGTAATCCCGTTTTGATTTCGCGTCTGGCTTGGACCACCCCACGAGCCGTTGTCCTGCAAACCACCGTAGACGTAGTACGGCTTACGCATGTCGACTCCGATGGCGTAGAACTGCGCGGCGGGAATCGTGTTGACGAACTCCCACGTCGCGCCTTGATCGTAGCTGACGTTCAAGCCGCCGTCGTTGCCGACAAAGATTTGATCGCTGTTGTTGGGATTGATCCAGATCGCGTGATTGTCGCTGTGCGCGATACCCGCCTGAAGCGATTTGAACGTTTTGCCGCCGTCAGTCGACTTGCTAAAGTTCAATCCGCCGACGTAAACGTTCTCAGGATTCTTCGGATCGACACGAATCTGGCTGTAGTACATCGGGCGGTTGTTTTCGTTGCTGACGATGCGCCACGTTTTTCCTTTGTCATCCGAGCGCCACACACCGGGCTTCTTCGGATCCAGTGGAGTGGGCGTCGGGGAAGCAGCGGGACTCGGCGTGGGCGACGCTGACGGCGAAGGACTCGGCGCTGGACCACCAAACGTTGGCTCCTCGCCGCCCGTGCCGACACTCGCTCCAACTTCCATCTGCGCGTAAATGATGTTCGGATTGGAACGCGAAACATCGAGGCCGATGCGTCCGAGTAGACCTTCCGGCAATCCGCCGCCTTCGAGCTTCTTCCACGTCTTGCCGGCGTCGATCGTCTTCCAGATCCCGCTGCCTGGTCCACCACCGTTGAAGCCGAAGCTGGTGCGACGTCGTTGGTAAGAAGCGGCGTAAAGAGTCTTGCTGTCGGAGGCGTCCATCACGAGATCGGTGAAGCCGGTGTCTTCGTCGATGAACTTCACGTTGTTCCACGTCTTGCCGCCGTCAGTCGTTTTATAGACGCCGCGCTCCTTATTTGGTCCGAAGAGATGGCCGAGCACTGCCACATAGACGGTGTTTGGATCCTTCGGGTCGATGACGATGCGCGCGATCGCCTGCGAGTCTTCCAGACCCATCTTCGTAAACGTCTTTCCGGCATCGACTGACTTGTAAATGCCGTCGCCATAGCTGGAGCTCTGGCGATTGTTGGCTTCACCTGTGCCTACCCACACAATGTTTGGATCGGAAGGCGCAACCGCGACGTCGCCGACGGAGTGTGTGCCGTAGGTGTCGAAGATCGGTTGGAAGGTCGTGCCGTTGTTGGTCGACTTCCAGACGCCGTTGGTCGCGAACGCGACGTAGATGATGAAGGGGTTCTGTTCGACGGCCGTGATGTCGTCAATGCGTCCGCCCATGCTGGCCGGGCCGATGCTACGCCAGACAAAACGCTTGAGCATGGGATCGGTGGACCAGTTGATCGGGGTTGGAGTCGGGCTGGGACTCGGAGTCGGTCGCGGGCTCTGCGCCGGTGTTGCAGTGGGAGTTGTTTGAGATGAAGTTTGATTCTGTGAATGAACGGTTATGGTGGCAAGCGCCAAAGCACTGACAATCACAATGAGCAGGCCAAGATCGTAAACGGAGCGCGACCGGTCTTTCATGCGAAAGTGTCCTTTCAACTTTGATTGTGTCCTAAACTACGTGGGATAGAACCGTCAGAAATGGCTAGATGACGAGCGGAATATGCCACAAAGAAGCACAAAATAAAAGAGAGCCACAAAAAAGCACATAAAGCACAAAATGAATTAAGAAAGAAATTTGTGCCTTTTGTGCTTTTTTGTGGCTGATCTTTTTGGTGCTTCTTTGTGGCTAGCCTTGCCACACGCCTTCGCGAGCGCTGTCGGCTAAACGTTTGGCATCCGGTAAGGCTTCAAGCGCGCGTAGGACTTGCGTATCGCTGTCGAGCAACACGCGCGCGCCGGCGTCATTTGAAAATGCAGCGGTGACGATCTCCTGCCGCAATCGCAGCTTGGCATAGTCCAACTCTTCATCGATCTGCGCGGGCTGAACTTCAAAGTCAGCTCGCGTGCGCACGAAGTTGCGGAAAGCCTCGAGCACGCGCTCCGTGATGGGAAGGTCTGCCGGCTTGGCGTTTTTGCCGTACTGCACTTTCTCGACTCGATACGATTCCAGGCCCGGAACGACTCCCGCTGCCAGTTGTCGCGTGAAGTGAAACGCGGCCTCTGCGATACGTGCACGGACAGGAGTGCCCGCGGGTTCCTTGACTTCGATGTCCGGAGTGATGCCACCACCGCCGTAGAACACTCGACCAACCGCGGTTTGCACTGCCGGGCCGGTGTGTTGATGCGGAGTGGGTGAAGCGAGGGCCAGGGGCGCTTCGAGATTGCGCGGCGTGTTGCTGTTGCTGCTGGGAGTCTGGTTCTGGTTCTCGTTCGCGTCGTGTCGCGTGTAGTAATCGTAAAGCGAGCCGCTCGAATAGTCGCGCTGCAAAGAACGTCCGTAAGGAGTGTAGTAACGCGCGGTCGTGAGCGTGAGCCCGGTGTTGAAAGGCAACTGGAAGATACGCTGCACGAGGCCCTTGCCAAAACTCGTTTCGCCGACGATCAAGCCGCGGCCGTGATCCTGAATAGCGCCCGCGACGATCTCCGACGCTGAAGCGCTGTTGCGATTGATCAGTACGACCAGGGGTATCGTTGATGGATCGGCGCCGGTCGATTTGTAAACTATGGGTTCGCTGTATTCAGCTTTCCAGCACATTGGGATCCTAAGCTTAGAATTCCACGTGGACAAGTTGTC
>JADMIO011153582.1_pt1 | contig 54472 bp, 39 predicted proteins | sample 8958161 | NCBI WGS metagenome assembly JADMIO01 (sample SAMN16585339, study PRJNA669376) | soil metagenome | isolation source: Crop rotation soil | place: USA: Cullars Rotation, Alabama | collected 2011
TCAACTTCCAGCAGGGCGGCATCAACTTCCAGCAAGGCGGCGTCAACTTCCAGCAGGGCGGCATCAACTTCCAGCAAGGCGGCTTCCAGCAGGGCGGCTTCCAGCAGGGGGGGATCAACTTCCAGCAAGGCGGCATCAACTTCCAGCAAGGCGGCTTCCAGCAAGGCGGCTTCAACTTCCAGCAGGGCGGGATCAACCTTGGCGGCGGGATCAACCTCGGCGGCGGGATCAACCTCGGCGGCTTCAACCTTGGCGGCGCCATCGGCGGCATCGTCGGCGGCAAGTTGGGCGGCCTGGCCGGTTCCAGCGCCATGGGCTTCTGAGCAGAGCCAGTAGGGAACACCTTCCTTGGCGTTCCCTACTGGTTATTGCCAACAGGCGCGGGCGAACGAGCAACAACCTCGTCCGCCCGCGTCGCCTTTTTCGTCACGACACCAGGCTGAAGAACAGCTCTTCCATATCGTTTTGCCGGTACTGCTCGCGCAGCTCGGCCAGGCCGCCGCACGCCTGCACCCGCCCGCGGCTGATGATCGCCACCCGGTCGCACAGCCGTTCCACCTCGCGCATGATGTGCGTCGAGAACAGGATGCACTTGCCCAACGCGCGCAGCTGCTCGATGTTCTTCAGCACCGCACGCGCCACCAGGACGTCCAGGCCGGCGGTCGGCTCGTCGAAGATCAGCACCGGGGGGTCGTGGATGATCGCCCGCGCGATGGACACCTTCTGCCGCATGCCGGTGCTCATCTTCGCCCCCAGCATGTCGCGAAAGTCGTTCATTTGCAGCGTCGTGAACACCTCGTCCAGGCGTCGCGCCAGGTGCTCCTCGGTCATGCCGTACAGCCGCCCAAAGTAGCCAACCATCTCCCAGGCCGACATGCGGTCGTAGATCGCGGTGTTGGCCGACATGAAGCCGATGTGCTGGCGAACCTGGCTGGCCTGCGTGAGCACGTCGTAGCCCGCCACCCGGGCCAGGCCGCCGGTCGGCCGCAAGACCGTGCAGAGAATGCGCATGGTGGTCGTCTTGCCGGCCCCGTTGGGGCCGAGCAGGCCAAAGATCTCGCCGGCGCGGGCCGTGAAGCTGACCTGATCGACCGCATGGACCATCCCGCGACGCAGATCGCGAAACGACTTCATCAGACCTTCCACCTGGATGCCGGCGACGGCGCTCATTTCACCTCCGGACGCGGTGGATAGCGGTACAAAGAGATTTCCTCGACCGGCGGCCGGGCTTCGCCGGGCGGCCGGGTTTCTTCTTTCATGTAGACGATCTCCACGGCGCGAAGCCGTTCCGGCCCTTCGTGGGCGGCGTTCCAGCGCTGGAAATAATAGGCGGCGCACCCTTCTAGCAGGTAGGGAAAATCATTCCGGGCCGGCAGGTTCATGAACAGCTTCCGCCATCGGCCGTTGGGGTAGGTGGCGGCCAGCAAGGGGGGCTTGGCGCGATCGACCGGCGCCCCGTCGCGATACAGATCGATCTCCTTGCCGTCCTCCTGCGTGCCGATGATGAGGTGCCAGCCGACGTTTTTGCCCGGCCGGGGCGCGAACAATCCCCAGCCCTGGTCGATGCCAATGGCCCGGCCGAGCTGCGTTGCCTGCGACGGCAGGAGCCAGCGGCAGGCGTCCTCGGCCTTCTCCGTCGGCGTGCTGTACCACTCGGCCGTGCCAAGCCCATAGAAACGGATGTTCCACAGCACGACGTAGATCAGGCAGAAAAGAACGATCGTGTTGGCAATCAATCCCCCGGGAGGCGTCCAGGCAGGCGCCGGGGCGGGCGAAGGGTCGGCAGCCGGTCGCTTGCGCTCCGGGCGGGCCAGCCAGCGGAGCAGAACCTCCGCCAGGCGGCGTACGGGACGGAAGTGGAACATCCCCGCCAGCGAGGCAAACACAGGAGACAGACGCACGAGGAGCACCAGAGCATCCAATCCGTAGTGCTCCCCGCCGCGAACATCCACGACCCCCCAGCCGCCCTCCTGGCGCAGACGCGGCAGCACGGCGGGCGCCTCCTGGGCGGCGGCAAGCCGTGCATCGCCCAGCAGCAAGAACGTGCGAAGCCCCGCGACGAGCGTTCCCGCGCGCCGGCGGTCGGCGTCGTGGTAGAGCGTCAAGCCGGCGACCTCATCCTGGCGCAGCTGGGCCTGAATGCGGTTCCAGAACGACGAAGGCAAGAGTGGCAGCCAGGCCACGCAGCACACCCAGGGAAAGGTGGCCAGTTCCAGCGAGAGAGCCAGCCCCGCATGGAAACACAGAAACAAGGAAAGGACGATCAGCCGCTGCAAGGCCGGCGCGAAGGGAAAGAAGAGGACGGCCGGGCCGAGGGTTTCCAGCCACAAGGTCCCGAAGGTCAGCCAGCGCAGCACCTCCGGGTAGCCGAGCATGAAAAGCGAGAAGCGCGTGGTGAAGCAATCCGCCTGGAGCGCCAGGGCGATCGCCGTCCCGTCGGTGCGCCATTCCGGCGCCCATTTCCAGGCGGCGGCGTACCAGTAGACCAGGCAGAGCTGCACGATGTAGGCCGCCGACGCCAGGGAAAAGACCCCCGGGGCCGGCTTCGACCCGGACGATCCGGCGCGAGCGGCGTCGATCGAGAAACAGGCGCCGAGGGGCAGGAAGATGCTCCAGAACAGGAGCATGCGGATGAGGTGGTCGCCCCCCTGCATGACCGCCGGGTTGCGCGCCTGCACGCCGAGGATCAGGAACCAGTTGACAAGCGTGACAAACGGCGTTCGCCAGCCGACCAGCAGGAGCACTGCGAAGAGACAGCCCAGGCCGGTCAGGGCCGCCCCGAACCAGGGGCTGCCGTTGAACATGAAAAGGGAGAAGGGGTAAATGGCCCACGGCTGCAAGGCGGTGATCGCCTCGCGGACGACGATGCCCTCGTCGCTGTAGTGGGCGCCCATGTCGGGAAGCCGATCGAGCCAGTCGAGCAGGACCATCAAGGCCAGGCCAAGGCGAAACAGGGCGAGCGAGCGCACGTCGAGCGAGAAGAACTCGCGCAGCGGGAGGAAGCCGAGAAAAGGCGCCGCTTGCTGCGTGGAAGGGGCCTTCGCTCGGGAAGGGCGGCCCGGAGAGAGAGAAACCGAGGCGGTGGAACGCATGACCTTCCTACCCAGGCGCCGTCGGGAGAGGATCGCTGCTTCAGTGTACACACGGGAGCCGCGAAGCGGAACGCGGGTTCGCCGAGGAGGTTGTGAAAGACATCCCTCACCCCCCAACCCCCTCTCCCCCAGGTGCTCGTGTTCCCCGTCCAGAAGACGGGGAACGGGGGAGAGGGGGAGCCAGAAAAGAAGATAGAAGACAGCCACCCGACCCTCTTGCTCCCCCTCTCCCTCCTTGGGAGAGGGGGTTGGGGGGTGAGGGTTTCACAGCCCCGACGCCCTCCTTGGCGTCACGCCTTCACGGCTGGCTGGTCCTCGTCGATCAGTTGATAGAAGACGTTTCGCTGTCGTGGGGTGTAGCCCGCTTCGCGGATGGCGTTCTTGATCTGCTCCAGCGACAGGTGATACACGGTGCCCGCGGAAGAGACGACGTTCTCCTCGATCATCAGGCTGCCCATGTCGTTGGCCCCAAAGAACAACGCGAGCTGTCCGATCTTCGGGCCCTGCGTCACCCACGACGACTGGACGCTCGGGACGTTGTCCAGGTACAGCCGGGCGATTGCCTGGGTCCGCAAATACTCGAACGATCCTGCCGGGGAGACGTCCGCGAGGGCGGTATTCTCGGGCTGGAACGTCCAGCAGATGAAGGCGGTGAAGCCGCCCGTCTCGTCCTGCAACTGCCGGAGTCGTTCCAGGTGCTCGATGCGCTCCGCCCGCGTCTCGACGTGGCCGAACATCATCGTGCAGGTCGAGCGTCCGCCGAGCTGATGCCAGACGCGATGCACCTCGAGCCATTCCTCCGTCATTACCTTGTTGACCGTGATGGCCTTCCGGACGCGATCGACGAGGATCTCGGCTCCGCCGCCGGGCAAGCTACCCATGCCCGCCGCTTGGAGGCGTTCGAGCACCGTGCGCAGCGGCAGCTTGTTCAGCTTGTGGAAATGCCAGATTTCCGAGGCGCTGAAGGCGTGCAGGTTCACCTGGGGATACCGCGCCCGCAAGTCGCGCAGCAACTCCTCGTACCATTCCAGCCGCAGCGAGGGATGATTGCCTCCCTGCAAGAGGATCTGGTCGCCGCCCAGGCGGATGGTTTCCTCGATCTTCTGATACAGCACCTCGCGCGGCAGGACGTAGGCGTCCGCGTCGGCCGTTTTCCGGTAGAAGGCGCAGAAGTCGCAGACGGCGGCGCAGACGTTGGTGTAGTTGATGTTGCGGTCGATGTTGTAGGTGCGATACGGCTCGGGATGCAGCCGGCGGCACACGGCGTCGGCCGCTCGCCCCAGCGCGTGCAGGTCGGGGCAGTCGAACAGGGCAAGGCCTTCCGCGGCCGTCAACCGTTCTCCCGCCGCCGCCCGGTCCAGAATTCGCTGGATAGTGGCATTCATGATGGTTCGCCTCTCGGGTCGTCTGTGCCGGTGGTCAATGGACGATTTGCAACGTCGGCTGGTCGTGGAAGCGCAGCCCGACGCCGCGCGGCGCCAGCCCCAGCTCGCAGGCCAGCATGTAATAGTGGTGCAGCCCGGCCTGCTCGCGCGGGCCGAGGTCGAAGTGAAGGATATTGCTCAGGTAGCGGCGGCAGAAGCCGGCGTCGAGGCCCAACCGCGGCGCCTCGCGATGGGCGATCACGCCCGCCCGCGCCAGGCCGCGCCGCTTCGCTTCCCCGAGCAAGCCCGCCACCCGGCCCAGGTCGGCCCCTTCGCGGACTGCCCACACCGCGTAAACGAACGGCAGGCCGGTCCAGTCGAACCATTCCTGGCCCAGGTCGAACGCATGGGCAAAGCCCGGCAGACAGGCGCGCATGGCCCGGTCGCCTATCAGCAGCACGGCGTCGGCGTCGGCCTCCTCGGCCGCGCCGTCCAGCGGCATCGGGACGACTTCCGCACTCGCGCCGTAACGCTTCCGCAGCAGGATTTGCGTCAGGGCGGCGCTGGTTCGCGAGCCGGCGTCCAGGGCCACCCGGCGAATCTGCGGCCAGGGAACGCGGCTGAACAGCGTCACGCTCAGCACAGGCCCGCGCGTGGCGATGGCGATGTCGGGCACGATCGAGTAGACGCCGGCCCGGAAGTATTCAATCACCGGAATCAATCCCACGTCCAGCTCGCCCGCCGCCAGCAGGTCGGCCAGGCGGCTCGGCACGTCCAGCACCAGATCGACCTCCGGCGCCAGTTGCTCCAGGTCGCAGATGAGCGGCTTCGTGTTCAGGTAGTTCACCGCTCCAACGCGGAGGGAGCTGTGCATGGCGGGGACTCCTTTCATTCGAGGGCGATTCCAGCCTCCCGATTATAACGGCAGGCGGGAAATTTCACAGGTTTCTGAAAGAAGGCGTCACTTCACGAAGGACGCCCCTGACAAAAGAGAAACCGTCGCGCGGGAGGGAGAGACAACCGATCTTCGCGTCCTTGAAATTTTCTTGAAATATCTCTTGCCGGGGCCAAAGCCGGGGTATACACTCCAAACATTCCCCACTATTTACCGTCCCGACTCAGCGCGAGATGCAGGACCGATTGTTCCGATCTCCGCACACTGGGGATATTCGCCCTCCTGTTCGTGACAGTGCAGGCGGCAGCCCCTCGGTTTCACTCGTCAGGACCAGGATTTCCCTTTCGTCTGCGCGCCCAGGCCGCGCCTCGGGATTCTCTGATTCAGGTTTCGTTTTCTTTTGTCCCTTCTTGAGAAGACCTCATGACCTCTCCACCCCTGTCCTTCCGCCATCGCGGCTTCACGCTGATCGAACTGCTGGTGGTGATCGCCATCATCGCCATCCTCATCGGCCTGCTGCTGCCTGCCGTCCAGAAGGTCCGCGAAGCATCGGCCCGCTCGACCTGCCAGAACAATCTCAAGCAGATCGGGCTGGCGCTGGAGAATTACGAGGGAACGTATGCCGTCTACCCGGCTGGCCGGCGGGGATGCGACGGCATCACCACCTACGAGTGCGCCAATTTTCCGACCTCGGGGACTACCGCGAACCGGGCCGGCGCCAGCGGCTTCGTCTATCTGTTGCCGTACCTCGAAGCCCAGTCGCTCTACAACCAGTTCAACCAGGCCGACCTGCCCTGGGGCACCTACTCGACGACCTGGGATACAGCCTCGAACAATGCCGTCGCCTTGGTCGCCCGCCCGAAGACCTTCGTCTGCCCCTCGGACACCGCCGACCCCACGCTCGTCTACGCCGCTGGTGCTGGGAACGTGACCGTTGCCACCGGCAGTTACGCATTCGTCCACGGCACAATCGGCCCCAGCAGCGGCACCAGCGACGTCCTGAAGATGCGCAACACCGGCATGTTTGGCTACCTGATCCAGCGCACGCGGAAGGAGATGCTGGACGGCAGCAGCAACACGATGATGGTCGGCGAGGCGATCAACGGGCACAACAACGAATCCTATAACTTCTGGACATTAGGCTCTCGACTGGAATCCGGTCTGCGCTCGACCGAGAACCCGATGAACACGCCGGCCGGCACCGGAATCACCACCTCTCCTTACGGGATCGCCTTGAACGCCGCCTTCGCCAGCAACCATCCCAATGGAGTGAATTTTCAGTTCGCCGACGGTCACGTGGCGTTTCTCAGTCAAACGATTTCCCTTACCCTGTACAAGGCGCTCTCGACTCGTGCGGGTGGAGAAGCCGTTTCTCCCCCCTGAGGTGTACCGTGTTCAAGTTCAGGCAAGCATGGTTTTCTCGCAGCGCCCTGGTCGCGCTCGCGGCGCTCCTTCTTTCGACGGCGGGATGCGTCCGTGGGCCGCGGATCGTCCCGGTTTCCGGACAGGTGCTCATCGATGGAAAGCCGCTGGAACACGGATTCGTCCAGGTGATTCCCGAGGGTTATCGGGCCGCGTCGGGCAAGATTGGGCCCGACGGCCGTTTTCAATTGACCACCTTCGCGCCGAACGATGGCTGCGCGGTCGGCAGCCATCCGGCGACCGTCATCGGCGTCGAGACGATCAATCCGACCTCGCAACGCTGGCATGCTCCGAAGAAGTACGCCGACCCGGCAACGTCCGGCCTCACCGTCACCATCGAGGGACCAACCGATTCCCTGACCATCAAGCTCACCTGGGACGGCGGCAAGCCGTTCGTCGAGCATTTCAGCAAGGAGAAGTAGACGTTCGCCAGACGCCGCCGCGTGGGCGGCAAGGAGGCGCCGGCCTGGCCCTCGTCAGGCCGTGACGCCGCCGAACTTGCCCACCCGCTCCAGGTCGCGCAGCAGTTGCCCGGCGGTCTGGTAGCGGTCCTCGGGACGCTTGGCGAGCATCTTCATCACCGTTCCCTGGAACAGGTCGGGAATGGACATCTGATACTTCTTTGGCTTCTCCGGCTCGGCGCCACGGATTTTCACAATGAGATCGATCAGCGACGTCCCGGTGAACGGCGGCCGGCCGGCGATGAGGGCGTAAACCGTGGCGCCCAGGCCATAGAGGTCGGCCCGGCCATCGACGTCGGTCACGCTGTGCGTTCGTTCGGGCGCCATGTAGGCGACGTCGCCAACCAGTTCGCCCGGTCGCGTGACCTGATGCGCCAGGCCGCCTTCCAGCGCCTTGGCCAGCATCAGGTCGCCGAGCAGGGCCGTCTTGTCGGCGGTTCGCAACAAGATGTTGGTGGGCGTCACGTTGCGGTGAAGAATCCCTTTGTCGTGCGCGTACTCCAGGGCGCGAGCCACCTGCACGGCGACGCGATAGCCGATTTTCCAGTCGAGCATGCCGGCCACGCCGATGCGCTGGATGACCTGGTTCAGGCTTTCCCCTTCGACGTACTCCATCGCCACCCAGCAGAATTTGCCGGTCTTGCCGGCCGACAAAAGCGTGACGAGGTTGGCATGTCGCAAGGGCAGCACCGTCTTCATGGCGCGGATGAAGCGTTGCATTTCCTCGTCGTCGCGCGAGAACTCCGGCTGGAGCACCTTGATCGCCACCGGCTGCCCGTCGCGGACGTCCTCGGCCTTGAAGACGGTCCCCGAATGGCCCTTGGCGATCACGGACTGGACCGCGTAGTGCGACAGTTGACGTCCCGGCAGCGCCGAGAGGGATTCCGGGAGCGCCGCCCGCGGCGGCGGCGGTTGCATTACCGTCGAGGCGTCCGCGACGGCGCTCACCTGGAAGCGGAACTCGGTGCCGCCGACGCGGACGAGGTCGCCGTGCCTCAGTTCGTGCTGGAGGACCGATTTCCCATTGACCAGGGTGCCGTGGACGCTGACGTTCACCAGCAAGGCGCGGCTGCCGTCGTACTCGATCTTGCAGTGGACGCGCGACACCGACTGGTCGGTCAGCTTCGTCGTCGTTGTCATGCTGCGGCCAACCTGGATGCTTTCGCCGGACGACAGGGGGAATGATCGGCCCTTGTCCGGTCCGGAGAGGATCACGATCTGAGCGGACATCGCCCCCCCCTCGCCTTTGGCCGGCAATAACGGATCTGGCGCATCTCGACCTGTCGGGAACGCCCTCCGGAGACGTTCCGTGCCGCGGCGGAACGCCACCGAGGATGTTCCCTACAAGTAGTCTCACCGAGCGACGCCAGCGTGTCAACCTCCTCGTTTCCAGGGCGGTCACGCCCTGGTCAGTCCCTGTTCATAGAACAGGCGCGCCCCATGGTGCAGCCGGGCGCCGACCTGGGTAATGACCTTCATCGCCATGAAGTTCGCCGCCCGCGCCGCCCGGTCTGGAGGGACGCCGTGCGTGACGCCGTACAGGAACGATCCGGCGAACATGTCGCCGGCCCCGGTCAGATCCTTCGGCTCGCACGGGAAGGCCGGCGCGTGGTACTCGCGGCCGCCGTAGCGGATGAACGACCCGTTCGGGCCGTCCGTCACCACGACCGCGGGCACGACGTCCTTCAACCGGGCGAACGCCTCCTCAGCCGAGCCGGCCCGGGCGACCGCCTGGGCCTCGGCAGCGTTGCAAAACAGTAGATCAGTGGACTGCAACGCGGCATGGAAGGCGTCGCCGAACACGTTCGGGACGAAGGCGTCCGAGCAGGTGACGGCGACTTTCACCCCATTGGCTTTCGCCGCACGAAGTCCTTCGCGGATGGCCGACTGGCCCGTGGACGGGTTGGCGAAGACGTACCCTTCGATGAACAGCCATTCGCTGCCGGCGATGGTGTCGGCCTTGACGTGTCGGTCGGCGAGACGGCTGGACACGGCCAGGCAGGTGCGCATGGTGCGCTCGGCGTCGGGCGTGATGATGCAGACGCAGGTTCCGGTGGTTTCCCCCACCAGGACCGACGCGCCCATCTCGATCCCGAGCTCCTCGAACTCCGCGGCGTAATGGAGCCCGTAGCGGTCGTCGCCGACGCAACCGATGAACGCCGCTCTGCCGCCCAGTTGGGACAGGGCGATCACCGAATTGGCCACCGAGCCGCCGCTGACCAGGCGGGGCTCGCGGCGCTGGAAGTGGTCGATGAGCCGTTTCTGTTCCTCCGCCTCGACCAGGCGCATCGTTGCTTTCTCGAAACCCAGCTCGGCAAATTCTTCTTCGGTCAATTCGAGGAAGATGTCGACGATGGCGTTGCCCAGGCCGCAGACGTGAAAATCGCGCACGGTGACCTCCTGTTCGCGGTTCCGCCCCGGGGCGCAACCCCGGCGCAATCCGATGGGCCGATCTGGAAACGATAGGGGAGCCAGGCGCTTTTGTCCCATTCTCCGGGAGGGACAGGGGCGCCAGGCGGCTGTCCGATCCCGAATCCGGACCCACCTCCCCCCGCGCTTCATAGAATGACGGTAGACAACCCTTCACCCTTCCTGGCGCTGACGCCGAAGGATTTCTCATGAGCGCGAAAACGAAGACCCCCACTCGCTCCGCCGTCCTGCCTCTCGCGGCGGAGCCGCCGGCCGGGCAACGGGAATCGGCCCCGTGGACCACGGAGGAACGCCTTCAGCGAATCGCCGCCATGGGGCAACGGATTGACGGTTACATTCAATTCATGTCTGGAATCGGCAAAATGAACGGCACGTCCGCAGAAGCAAAGGACAAGGCGGTCGTCGCCTTTTACGAACGCATGGTCGTGCTGGAGCGCCATCTCGGCCGCATCCAGGAAGAACTCCAGCTCGGCTGAAAAACACGAAGCGAGGACGGCCCACCCCATGAACCAGGCAACCCGTTTTCTCGGAAACCTTGCCGCGGCGCTTGCTTGCGCCGCGGCCGGGCCAGCCCAGGCCGACGCGCCCGGTGCGAAAACCACGCATTCCTTCCTGGCCTGCGGCGGGGAAACTTTCCTTCTCGACGGCGCCGGCAAGGTCGTCTGGCGCTACCCCCACGCCTCCCGCGACGGCTGGGTGTTGCCGACGGGGAATCTTCTGCTCGCTCTCTCGAAGGGTAAAGAGTACCCCGGCGGCGCCGCGGTCGAGGTCACGCGCGACGGCAAGCAAGTGTTCGCGTTCAAGGGCGCTCAATCGGAGGTCAACACCGTCCAGCCGCTGGACAATGGAAACATCCTGCTGACGGAGGCGGGCGCGAAGCCGCGCTTGCTCGAGGTTGACCGCAAAGGCGCGATTGTCGTGGAAGTGCCGTTGCGGGCCCAGACGCGCGACCATCATCTTCAAACGCGCATGGCGCGCAAGCTGAAGAACGGCAACTATCTCGTGCCGCAACTGCTGGACCGGGTGGTGCGCGAATACACGCCCGCGGGCAAGATCGTCTGGGAGGTGAAGACTCCGCACATGCCGTTCACGGCCATCCGGCTGGACGACGGCAACACGCTGATCGGCTGCACCCTCGGCAACCTGGTGATCGAGGTTGATCCGAGGGGGGAAACCGTGTGGAAGCTGACCAACGACGATCTGCCCGGCAAACCGATCAATGACGCCTGCGGGGCCCAGCGTCTGCCCGGCGGCAACACCGTGGTCACGAGCCACCACGCCGGGCCGGGCCAGGTCAAGCTCCTCGAAGTCACCCGCGACAAGAAGCTGGTGTGGACGTACACGGACAGGCGGCGATCCGGCATCCATCATTTCCAGATCCTGGACGTGGACGGCGCGCCGCTGACCGGCCGACCGCTGCGGTGACGTCCAACTGGAAGGGCCCGCGCCGTTCTTGAACGGCGCGGGCCCTTCCACCCTTTGCCGGACGCAGCGTCAGCGCGAGAAGCCCATGAAGAAGTTGAACACCTGCTGTTGATCCGTCGCGGCGCGGACGACCGGGAAGCCGAAATCCAGGGCGATCGGCACCGGCCCGAGCATCGGCACGATGAAACGCACGCCAAAGCCCACCGCGACGCGGTACTGGTCGAGGTGATCCACCCGTTCACTGACCGTGCCCGTATCGACGAAGGTCACGAAATAGATCTGGTCGTTGGCTCGAAGCGGGATCTGGTATTCCAGGCTGTTGAGGATCATGACGTCGCCGCCGATCATGAACCCGTTGACGTTCGGGCTGACGCCGCGGAACTGGAAGCCGCGGATCGAGCGGAAGCCGCCCGCGAAGTAGCGTTCGTAAACCGGCGTGTTGTCGCCCGCCCAATCGAATTCGCTGTGCAGCTGGAGGACGTGCCGGCCGCTGCCGTCGGCCCTCTGGAAGACCGTCCACCACTGGGTGTAGTCGATGCTGGCCAGGGGGAAGGTGTAGTCGCCGACGCATTGTTCGTAGCCAATGGTGAGCAGCGAGCCATCCGTCGGCCGCATGACCGAGTCGCGCGTGTCGCGGGTCACTCCCGCCCGGAAGCCCGCCAGGAAGTGAGAGCCAATCACGTTCGTGTAATCGTCCGGCGCGCCGAGGGTCACGTTGCCGACGTTGATTTCCTCCGCGCGGATCGTCCCGACGATGCTCCAGTGGTCGCTGATCTTCCGGCCGATGCTGACCCGGCCGCCGACGCGATATTCGGTGTACTCGTTGTACTGCCGCTCGTAGTAGTACGCCGAGGTGGTCAGGCTGTACGGACTGTCGAACAGGAACGGCTCGCGGAACGTGGCCGTGTAGCGCTGCAACTGCGTACCGGGCACGGCTTCGAGGCGGAACTCCTGGCCGGCGCCGCGGAAGGCCGTGCCGTTGAGCAGGTCGTCAAAGCTCACCGGCGGGCGGAAGATGTCGAAGTTGCGTTCGTTCAGGACGATCGAGCCGCTCAACCCACTGTCCGAGTTGACGCCCACGCCGAACATCAGGCTGCCGGTGTTCGATTCCTGCACGTTGACGAGGATGTCCTTCACCGGGTTGTCCGGGTCGGCCGGGTTGTCCAGCACGGTCACCGTCGGCTTCATCGCGCCGTCGGGAGTCGATTCAAAGATGCCCAGCCGGGCCAGGTTTCGCTCGGCCTGCTTCAGGTCCGGATAGGTCAGGACCTGTCCGGGATAAAGCGGCAACTGGCGAAGAATGACGTTCTGGCGGGTGCGTTCGTTGCCGACAATGTAGATTTGCCCGACGCGCGCCGGCGGCTTTTCCTCGACCTCGTAGTTGACCTGCACGATGCCCGGCTGGGTCTCGTTGTAGACGGGCACCGCCGTGGCGCGAGCGTCGCGGCCCGTGTAGCCGATGTAGTTCTGAATGAGCGTCGTATCGCCCTTGATCTTGGCCTCGTCGTAGAACTGGTTGGCCTTCATCTTTTCGAGCGATTCCAGGGGTTCCGGCGACATGCTCTTCACGCCGATGACGTGCGGCGTATCGGCGACGCGGTAGCGGACGCCTTCCTGAATGTGGAAGACGAGCGTCACTTCCCGGCCGTCGCCGGCGTAGACCAGCTCGCGATTGACCTTCACGTCATGGAAGCCGAAGGAACGGTAATACTTCATCAGGTCGTGCACGTCGTTGTCGGCCATGGCCGGGTTGAAGGTGCCGCTGATGGGCAAGCCGAGGAACATGGTGGAGCTGTTGATGCGGTTCTTGAGCACAGCGCCGCTGACAAAGGTGTTGCCGGTGAACTCGATGTCGCGAACGCGAACCTTGGGTCCTTCATAAATGTTGAAAACGACCTCGGTGTCGCCCGGGTCCGCCCCCTTGAGCAGGTCGCAGGAGGCGAAGGGCCGGCCGTCCTCGTTGTAGCGCTGAATGATGTTGCGACAGGCGACCTTGTTCGCCAGGGGGTTGAGCGGCAGCCCCTTGCGTATATTGGTGAGCTTCTCCAGCTCGTCGTCACTCAGGTTGTTGTTGCCCTTGTAAGTAATCTTCTGCACGATCGAGGGATAGTCGCGGATGTAGAGAATGACCTTGACCCTGTTGGGACCGTCTTCTTGCTTGTCCGCCCAGACGTTGCCGAACTGGCGGGAAGCGTACAGGCCGCGCACGTCCTCTTGGAGCACGTCCGCCACGAACTCCTTCCCCGCCTGGGTCTTTAACTGATTCTTGATGTTTTCGACCGGCACCTGTCGGCTGCCCTGGATGATGACTTCGCTAACGATCACCTTCTCAGGACGTGGGGCGCCGGGGGGAGCGCCCGGCGGTTGCGCCACGGCCACGGTGGCCAGGACCAGCCCCGCCAGCACGACAAGGAGCGCTGCCGCCCGCCTTGTCAGTGACAGGACAGTGGGGGCGCGTTGCGCCAGCGGCCGAGAGCGAAGGTTCGCTTGCATGGGATCGACCCGTGGACCGAAAAACTTACTTTAAGGCGCAAGGAAGGAACGGCAGATAGCGTAATGCCCGGACAGAGTCAATAGCGCCCTTGCCCTCGGAAACGCGCCGTCGCCGTTGGCGGTGCGCCCTGTGAACGGGGGCGGCGAGGCGCTAACCCCGGTTAGCGCCTCGCCGCGGCGAGCGCAGGGCGGCCCTTTTTCCCCTTCGTTGCAACCAGAATGCAATTCGATGGTTAGGACGCCGTTGGCGCCAATGTCTTCGCGTCGGGACGCATGGCATGTGGCTTGCTACAAGAGAAACGACCGCCGGGACGGCAAGCTGTCTGTACGCCTTCGAGAGACGAGGTGAGTCATGGAATTTCGCTGGGTTGCTCTGATTGCCTTGTGGACCTTGATCAGCGGTCCCATCATGGGCGTGCCGAGCGGGGCCGCGGGCAAGTCGGGCAAGGCGCCGGTCAAAATGGTCAAGCCCGCCGCGTTCTCTCCTCGCCGTTGAGCCGAAAAGCCAGTCCTTCGGGAAAAAAGCAAGCGAGCCCGCCTCTCCTGTTGAGAGGCGGGCTCGCTTGCTTTTTTACTCCGCCTGGAGAAAGCCTCGACGGGATCGTCCTGCTCCATGCCGGGGGGGACGGCGCGACGCCCGTCGCTTGACAATCCCTCAAACCTGACCCACTGTTAATTTATGGAAACATTCGCAGAACCCCGCTGCCCGACAGGGCCTGTGCCGAGGGAGAGCCGATGACTGCCCGCCGTCTGGCCCTGGTCGCCGACGACCCGCGACTTGCCAGCACGCTCCAATCTCACCTGAAGAAAGCCTTCGGCCGCGAGGTCTTTTCCAGTGGACTCGACGCGATCCGCGGGCAGATCCCGCACGACGGCAATTGCCTGCTTCTGCTGGCGGCGGCTTCGCCGGTCGAGTCGGAGCGCGTGCTGCGGCTGGTGCAAGAGATCTACCTGCAAAAGCTGCCCCCGGTGGTGATGCTCCTGGAAGCGGGTTCGCCCGGCCCGGGCCGGGGGCTGGTGAGTCTCGATCCCTACGTGGCCTGCCGGCTCCGCTGGCCGGAGCAGGCAGGCGAGCTGGTGGCGCTGCTGCGCGATCGGCTCGACGGCAAACCGGAAGGGCTGCCCTTGCCCGCGGAAACGCTCGAGGACGTGATCCTCCGCCGGTTGCTGGTGCAGACGCCGTCGCTGCTGCCCCTGGTGGAGCGCATCGCGCTGGCGGCCATCCACGACGTGACGGTGCTGCTGACCGGCGAGACAGGCACGGGCAAGACGCATCTGGCGCGGCTGTTGCACGACTGTTCGCCGCGCGCCAAACAGCCGTTCCTGACCGTGCCGTGCGGGGCGGTGCCGGCCAACCTGGTGGAAAGCACCTTTTTCGGACACGTCAAGGGCTCTTTCACCGGGGCGACCGACAACAAGCTGGGCAAGTTCGAGGCGGCCGGGTCCGGCACGCTCTTGCTCGACGAGATCGACACGCTGCCGCTGGAGCAGCAGGCCGCCTTGCTGCGCGTCATCGAGACGGGCGAGTTCGAGCCGGTCGGCAGCAACGAGACGCGGCAATGCCTGGCCCGCATCGTCGTCGCCAGCAACTGGGACCTGGAAGAAGCGGTGCGGCAGAATCGCTTCCGGCAAGATCTGTATTATCGCCTGAACGTCATGTCGTTCCACCTGCCGCCGCTGCGCGAGCGGGTGCAGGACGTCGCGCCGCTGGCGCGTGCGATGGCGGCGCGGTTCAACACGCGCTTCAAGAAAGACCTCTTCGACATCGGCCGGCGCGCGCTGGACGTGCTGGAAGGCCATCCCTGGCCGGGCAACATCCGGCAGCTGGAGAACTGCTTGCAGCAGGCGGTGATTTTTTCCAGCGGGCCGGAGCTGCTTTACGAGCACCTGCCGCAGCAGGTCCGCGACCATCCGTCCGCCGGACCGACGCCGGCCCCCCCGGCCCGGCCCGACTCGCTGCTGCACAACCGCGAGGTGGTCGAGCGCAGCGTCATTCAGCGCGCCCTGGCCAGCAACGGCTACAGCCGCTCGCGCGCCGCCGCCTCCCTGGGGATCAGCCGCGTCACGCTGTACAAGAAGATGAAGAAGTACAAGCTGATGGAATCGCCGTCGCACAATGGGGAGTGAGGCCGCTCCTCGCGCGTTTCAAAACTCCCTCAGCACCGGAATGACCGCTGTCTGCAGTTCCCCGCCGGTGACGTGGACGTTGCCGGACCCATCGATGAAGACGTCCACCTCGCTTCGCACCCCGAAGTCGGACAGATAAATGCCGGGCTCGATCGAGAAACAGGTGCGCGGCAGTACGCGGCGCGTCTCGTGCGTCTCCAGATTGTCCATGTTGGCGCCGTTGCCGTGCGTTTCCTGGCCGATCGAATGCCCCGTGCGATGACAGAACGCCTCGCCGTAACCCGCCTGCACGATGACGTCACGGGCTGCCTGATCGACCTGCCAGCCCTGAAGGGGCTCCCTGTTTGCATAGGCCGTTTTTACCCGGTCGATGGCCGCATCGCGGGCGCGGGCGACAATCTGGAAGATCCGCTCGTATTCCTCGGGGACCGTCTCACCCAGGAAGCCGGTTCGCGTCAGGTCGCTGTAGACCGCCCGCTCCTTCCGGAGCTTGGCCCACAGGTCAATCAGGATGAAGCTGTCCTTCGTGCATAGACTGTCGTGCTCGGGGCCGGGCGCATAGTGCGGATCTCCTGAATGCGGGCCAACGCCGACGATGGGCGGATGGTCGGTCACCAGGCCGTTGCGAGCGAAATGGTCCATGATGACGGCCTGAACCTCGGTCTCGCGCGCGGGACGGCCGGCGCGGACCCGGTCGGCCAGGAAGCGCCAGGCGACCGCGTAGGCGGAATCCGTGTGTTTCGCGGCTTCGAGATGCATCTCCCACTGGTCGTCGTCCCAGCACGCCTCGAACAACTGGATCAGGTCGCCGGAGGGAACGATCTCGACGCCCGCGGAGCGCACCAGCTCGATGGTGCCGGCGTCCACGCGCGAGATGTAGGGGTTGGCGTTGCGCGGCGAGTATTCCATGGCGATGCGCTTGCAGCCGGCTGCCAGGCCAAGGACGCCTTCTTCGAGCGTTTGCCAGCGAAGATAGACCTCCTTGCCGCCGGGGTAGGCGTCGAGGGCGGCGGACTCGATGCGATGGACGAGTTTCTTTGGTTCCCCGGAGGCGGGGATGAAATAAAACCAGCGGCGCGTCATGTGTGCGTCGTCGGAGAGCGCCAGCACGCGTCGGGCCAGCACATTGAGACCGCGAAAATCGTACAGCAACCAGCCGTCCAGCCCCTCGGCGCGGAGCGCCGATTGAACCACTGCAAGATCGAACATGCGGAAATCCCGGGTGTGAAAGAGTGGGCGCGGCTACGAGGATTTTAAGAGAGAGGCGCGAAGGAAGCAAACGCCGGCGATCCGAGAAGGAAGGTTGGTGGGACCGGCGTCCCGCCGGTCGTTGCCTGGGAAAGAGGACCGGCGGGACGCCGATCCCACCAGAGCCACCCTCTCCTGAATTCACTCTCGACCCGGGAAAATCAGCGGAACGCCGGCGCAGACGGCTCGCTCAGGCCGCGTATTTTCGCGCCCCGTCCACGGCGCTCTTGTGCCCTGGCGGCGCGACGAACGGGAGGATGTCGGGCGCCTCGTCCTGGAGGACGTCCCGCAGGGCAAGGATCGCATCCCTGGCCAGGGAGCCCACGGCTTCCAGCGCCCTGGCTGCCATTCTCTGGTCCAGGGGAGATTCGCTTTCGAGCAAGGCGAGGAGGCCGCCGACGGTGGGCTGAACGTCTGCCTTCTGCCCGGCGAGGCGGGCCGTTGCGAAGAGGCGGGCCTGGACCAGGTCCTCGCTGCGCGGGCCCTGGGAGACTTTACTGGTTCGGAAGGGGCGATTCATGACACGTTCTCCGGTTTGAATCCATGCTGCCCCGTCAACATCGGCAATCCTGGCCGTTGATCTTCAATAGGGCTTTTCTCCAACCAAAGCCGGAACGTCCGCCCGAGCCGTTTTCACTCCTCCAGCTCCAGTTGCCGGCGCAAATCCTGATAGACGACGTCCGGCGGTCGCGTGCCGTCGATGCGAACGATGAGTCCTTTTCGCCGGAACAGTTCCAGCGTCGGCTCCGTCTTGGTGTGGTAGTCTCGCAAGCGTTCGCGGATCCCGTCGAGGTTGTCGTCCGGCCGGGCCACGAGCTTGCCGCCGCACACGTCGCAGACGTCTGCCACGGTGGGGCGGTGCTGGATCAGGTTGTAATCCAGCCCACACTGCTCGCACAGCCGGCGGCTGAGGATGCGGTCCAGCACCACCGAGTCGGGCACGTCGATGAGAATCACCGCGTCGATGTCGTAGTTCTCGAGGAAGAACTCCGCCTGGGGGTGATTGCGCGGGAAGCCGTCGAGGATGAAACCATAATTCCAGTCGTGCTGGGCCAGCCGGGAACTCATCACTTCCTCGACGGTCGCATCGTCCACCAGCTCGCCGGCCGAGACGATGCGCTTGATGCGGGCGGCCAGCTTGGTGTGGTTCTGGATGTGCCAGCGAAACAGGTCGCCGACGCTGATGTGCACCAGGTCCAGCTCCGCCTTCAGCCGCTGCGCCTGCGTTCCCTTGCCGCTGCCTTGCACACCCATGATGATGTATTTATGCATGTGTTTTTTCCGCCATGGAGCGCCTGTGGGGCATGCCGCCGGCCGCCTGGCGATCGCCAAGAGCACAGCCAGGGTAGACAGCTTATTTTCCTCGGCTCTGCCGGCGATAGGTGATCGGCGCGATTCCGGTAATCTTCTTGAACGTCGCGCTGAGGTATTCGACGTGGCGGAAGCCGGTTCGGCGGGCGACTTCGCCGACGCCCAGGTCCGTCTCGCTCAGCAGACGCTTGACCCGCTCGACCTTGACGCGGACGATTTCCTCGTGGGGGGTGTGTCCCAGGTATTTCTTGAACAGCCTCTCCAGGACCCGTCGCGACAGCAGGACGGTCCCGAGCACGTCCTCGACGTTGATCCCGTCACAGGCGTGCTCGCGGATGAATCGGACGGAGGTGGCGACGTCGCGATCCTCGATGGCCAGGACGTCCGTGGACTGGCGCGTATGGATGCCCAGCGGGTTGATCAGGTGGACGACCGCCTCCACCTCTTCGCCCGCCAGCATCCGATCCAGCAAATGCGCTGCCTCGTAGCCGGTCTGGTGCGTGTTCAGGATGACGCTCGACAGGGGCGGGGTGGTAATGGAGCACAGCAGTTCGTCGTCATCGACGCCGAGCACGGCCACTTCCTCGGGCACGGCCGTGCCGACCGACCGGCACACTTCCAGAAGCTGCTGCGCCTTGATGTCGTAGCAGGCCATCACGCCGATCGGTTTCGGCAAGCCGAGCACCCATTCCCTCATTTCCTGCTGCTGGCGGATCAGCGAATGCTCCTCGCTCCCGGAGGTGGAGACAAAGACCTGGCAGCCCAGGCCGAGTTCCCGGGCCTTTTTCTGGAAGAAGTCTTGCCGCTCGTTGGCCCAGTGGAAGGCCGGGTCGCCGCAAAACGCCAGGTTGCGGAAGCCGCGCTCGACGAAATGCTCCACGCCCAGCCGGGCGATGTTCTCGTTGTGCGTCTCGACGCAGGGAACGTCCGGCAGGAATCGGCCGGCGCTGACGTCCACCACCGGAAGCCTGGCCTTCCGCACCACCTTGGCGATGGAGTGGTTCTCGACGCGGGCGATGATGCCGTCGCCGGACCAGTTCTCCAGCCAATCCGGCAACACTTCGCCGCGCCGCTGTTCGGGCAGAGAGATGATCCAGCGGCCGTGCTCGTGGATGTACGAGCCGATGCCGCGCAGCAGGCCGCGGGCGTAGGAATTCGAGGTCTCGATCAGCAGGGCGACCGCCAGCCGCTTCATCATGGGCTGAGACATGGGGCGTACCTCCCGTGAAAAATCTCATGGATGCTTCTCATCTTAACCGCTGGACGCCGGGACAAACACCTTCTTTCCGGCGAAAAGCCGGACGGAATGCCGGGACAGGACAGCTGCGGTCGGCCGCGCAACCGGAGGACAAACACACGAGATAGAGAAACAATTTATCCTGATCGGTAATAGACTCTTTTGTTGCCCTGCTCGACGCCGCGGGGGCAGGGTTCGGGCTCAGGCTGGTAAATTTTCTCAACGGAATTCCGCAAATTCTCATGGCAGTCTCCGCGCGAGAGACGTTACCATGTAGGTTGGGGGTTCGATTTCCACCGAATATCGGGCCGAGGCCAATGTCCTCGGAACGCCGGAACCGCGCCAACTGAACTTTGCATCGATCAATGGAAGCACCCCCGAAGGGGTCTTCGCGCCCGGGTGTTGAACGTCGGGTTGGCCAAAATCTACCTCCGGAGGAGGACACCCGGGTCGTAGCACAGGCTGCCAGCCTGTGATTCCAGCCACAGGCTGGCAGCCTGTGCTACGGGCCGCCGGCCAACGCGACGATCACCGCCCGCGCCCGATTTATTGTTTTTTCTACGGCAACCCTTTTGTAGCCAGTGGGGTCGCATTCACTTCTGAAGAGGAAAGGGAGCAACCATGCAGCGCCGTCTTGACCAACGCCCGGGCTTCACGCTGATCGAACTGCTGGTGGTGATCGCCATCATCGCCATCCTCATTGGCCTGCTCTTGCCCGCCGTCCAGAAAGTGCGCGCGGCCGCCAGTCGGACCCAGTGCGCCAACAACCTCAAGCAGATCGGCATCGCCGTGCATGCCTTTCACGACTCGTATGCCAAACTTCCCTACAATGGCGTCCAGACCTGGGCCAAGGGCGGGGATGTAACGACGGGCTCCTGGTGCTTCCAGATCCTGGCCTTTATCGAACAGGCGCCGCTGTTTCAAAAAGGTCTCGTCGGGGGCAACCCGCCCGAGCAGTTTCTGCCGGTCAAGAATTTCCTGTGTCCCATGCGCGCCCGCACCGGCTTCACCCCGAACGGGGGACCGGGCTCGCACCAGGGCAGCAACACCGATTATGCCATCAACTGCCAGCTCAACAATCGATCCGGGGGGAGCACCAATAACGCGGACGCGAACACGCGGCTCACGGACATCCTGGACGGCACCGCCAACACCATCTTCGGCGGCGAGGCGGAAATGGACCCCAACCGCTACACCGATACGAACAGCAATAACTGGAATGAGACCTGGTGGATTGGCGGCTACGGCGGGTCCGGCCGCTACGCCACCACCAGCCAGCCGGACGCTCCCGGCGTGACGAGCACGAACTGGGGCAGCGCCCATACCGGCAGTGCGTCGTACCTGCTGTGCGACGGAAGCATCCGCTCGGTCATCTATGGGATCGATCTGACTGCCGCGATGAGACCTTGCGACGGTCAGACAACGAACTTCGGCGATTGACCTTCGGGCCTGATGGGAACGGTCCTCGAAAGGTAGGGCGTCACATGATGCGTCGTGCTCCTGTTCTCCGGTTGTGCCTGGTTCTTCTCCTGGCCGGCTGCGGGCAGAAGGTGGTTCAGGTCAAGGGCGTCCTGGTCAAAGACGGCGTCCCCTTCAAGGCGGCCCCCACGGATGTGGTCCAGATCCTCTTCCTGTGGAAGAATGAAAAGGGCCTGTCCATGGCCGCGAGCAGCCGCTTCAACCCCCAGGACGGCTCCTTCGAGGTGCTCGGGCCAACCGCCAACGGCGTTCCTCCCGGCCAGTACCGGATCGCGGTAACCGGAAACCATTATCCTGCTTCCGGTCCGGACTTCTTCAAAGGGGAATTGGAAGATGAGAAGACGCCCTTGACCTACACGGTCACGCAGGCGCCCGTTCAGAACATCGTCATTGACGTGGGGAAAAAGACGGTCGCGCCGCAGTAACAGGAAGAAGGAAAGTGCAGGGATTGCCAGGAACGCGTTGTGGTCAAACCGCGGAGGATCCGCACCGTGAACGACGCTGGCGACGAAGAGGGTCCCGATCCGGTCGCGCTTCGCAGATGCCTCTCTCAGAGCTTGTGAAAGCACCCCTCCCCGCAACTCTCAGCCCGAAGGGTCGCGTGGCAGGCATGAACACGTTGACCATCGCGCCCATCAGCGGTTCCAGCGGCCCCGGTTTCCTCAGTCCCGGGTATAGTGTGGACTGCATGGATAGGTATTGAACTCCCCTCCCATCGCCAGAAGCCGGTCTGACGTCCGTGATACACTTCAGGTTCCGCGGCGGAAACATCTGCCGTTTTGTCTTCCGACCTGCGACTCGCTCGAAGTTGTAGCCGACCTTCCGGTCATGTTGTGACCAGCGAGCAACCCGCCGGGCCGCAAAAAAGGGATCATGTGAGCCTGGACGGATCACCACCCACCGTTCCTTCAGGACAACATCCGTCCTTCCTCGGAGGTGCGACACGCTTTTTCGGGGTGAGACTCCTCCAGAAGCGCGATCCGCACACCCGCTTTCCGGGAAAGGCCGCGCCGTTTGAGATCCAGCGCCGCTGCTGTAGAATGTCCCCACGGTTTGTTCCCTGAGGGTCGAGGACGCCAAACCATGTCGATCGCCCTTACTTGTGAATGCGGGGCGCGCTTCGAGCTGGACGAGTCGCTGGCCGGCCAGAGCGTGTTCTGCCCGGAGTGCCGGCAATTGCTGGAGCCGTCTGGACGCGCCCTGGCGGCGCCGCGGACCAGCCTGTTCGCGCTCGCCAGCGTCGTTGTCGCGCTGATCGGCGCCTTCACGCTCGTCGGCGGCGTCGTTGCCTTCGTTCTCGGATTGATCGCCCTGGTGCAGATCCACCGCCGCCGCGACCGGCTCAACGGCGCCGCCCTGGCCATGGCCGGCCTCACCGCCGGGCTGGCCTTTCCCGCCCTGACCGCCGCGCTGCTGATCCGTCCCGACCTGGTTCCCATCGACGCCTGGGTGCGGGCGCGCACCCTGGCCGGCCAGGTGGACGCCGGCGGCCCCCTCGAAGTCGCGACGCGCGACGGCGGCCTCGTCGTGAAACGGCCCTCGGAGAGGTGGGGCCGCGTCCACGCCGACCGCAGCGATGATCCCGCCGTCGGCGATCTGCAGCAGAAACGCGAGCTGCTGCTGGCCGACGTCGCCCAGCACGCCTTCCTCGACGTCGGCCGGCGCGGCGAATTGACGACCCTCGGCGACTACGACCAGTTCCTGGACGAAGACCTCAACCCGCCGCGTCCGCCTCTGCTGGGAGAGGACGCGGGGGATGCGTTGCCCGGTATGGATCACCGGCCGCGCAAGATCGAAGTCGTGGAAGGCATGCCTCTGCCGCCGGTTGGCGACTGGGAGGCGCGCGCGTGGACCCATGACGTGCAGCGCGGTGGGCAGACCTGGCGCTTCCTGGTCCGCGCCTACAAGAAGAAGGCAAAGGCCGACCCGCGCAACGCCGAGCCGGCTTACGTCGTCCGCGGCTATGCGCCGGTGCGACGGTTCCCGGCCGTCGAGAAGGAATTGAAAGCCGCGCTCCGGAGCGTCTCCCTGGCGAAATGATCGGGCCGTGAACGAAATCGGGGAAAAGCGATGAACGCCGGCGCCGTCCACCACCTTTCTTCCGAGTCCCTCGCCCGGTTGATCGAGGAAGTCGAGCCGCGCGCGTTGCTGGTGTCGCCGCGCATCCTCCGGCGCGTGATCAAGCTGCATTGCCGCATCGGCGGGCCGGGGTTGCGCGTTCCACATCGCAAGAGTTACATCCTGCCGCGGGCGGACTTGCTGGAGATCGCCTCGCCGTCCGAGCTGGGTCTGCCGGCCGAGAAGACGCTGCCGGAGAGGGTCTTGCTCCTGGCCTCGCCGGCGTCGGCAATACTCTCCCACACCCCGGCCGGGGTGATCTTGCTGCGCTACTGGCGGCTATTGTTCCACAGCCACGTTCACCTGGCGTTCCACCGCCTGCGCGAGAGCGGCCGGCTCGACGAGGCGTCGCTGCGCGCCCGCATCGCCCGCCTTGGCGCCGTTGAGTTCGAGGAAGCCAGCGCCGTGCTGAAGCAGGAGAATTACCTGCTGACCCCGCCCGCCGACGCCCGGTGCGGAAGCTTCTGGACAGGGGGCCCGGCCGCGGTCTACGAGGAGTTCGCGGCGGTTTACCTGGAATTGCTGCACTTCGACCCCCGCCGCCGGCGGCAATTCTTCCCGGCGATCGTCGATCACGACGCCGTCGAGGCGGTCCTGTCCGAAGACGTTGACAGCCAGGAGCTGTTTCGCCAGACCCGCCTGCATGGCGCCGACGACCCGGAACAGGCCCACGCAGCGCCCCCGGCCGAGGTCGAGGAGCAGCAGCCGGCGGACGAGCCGCCGACGGAACCGCCGGGGAGGTTGCTCGCCCGGGCCGACCTGGCCGCGCAGCGCGGCAACCAGGTGCGCGCCGCCATCCTGCGGCAGCGCGCCGTGCCGCTGGCGCCGCCCAGCCAGGCCGGCCCGCTCCGCGCCGCGGCCCGGCGCGACATCCAGGGACTCGTCGTCCGCTTGCAGCGCGCCTTGCAGTTCCCCGCGAGCGAGCAGGAGAAATGGTTGCACAGCCTGCTGGCCTTGCTGGAGTCGGCGGCGCGAGGCGTCTGGAACCGCGAAGCGCGCCTGCTCTACGACCTGCAAAAGGTCTGCATCGATTCCGAACGCGAACTCTTCGCGGTCGATCTGGTCGAGTGGGTGGTGAGCGGATTTCAGCGCCCCATCAAACGGCCTCTGCCCGATCAGCCGCGCGTGCTCACGGTCAAGCATCTGCGCACGGCCTCTTCCCGGCTGCCGGCGGCGCGGATGCCCGACGACGACCGACGCCAGCTTGGCGCGCTCCTCCAGCGGTCGCTCGCCGACGCCGAGGCCCGCCTGCGGCAGACCCTCCGCCCCAAGCTCACCGCCGCCCTGGACGCGGTGCAACTGGCCCCCGTCAACAAGGCCGAGCAACTTGCCCGCGACAAGCTGGTGGAGGAGCTGCTCGACCGCGTGGTCGATTCGGGGCTGCTGTCGATCGGCGACCTCCGCGATGCGCTGGCCCGCAATCGGCTCAAGCTCCCCGACCTGGGCGGCCCGGTCGAGTTCTTCCGCGGCGACCCGCTCATCCGCCTCAATCGCCGTCTGGCCGTCGCTCTCGACGGCATCTATCACCGCGGCGAGATCTATCTCCGCTGGATGCAGCGTTTCAGCTCCCTGTTCTTCGGCAATCGCATCGGACGGATCCTGACGCTGTTTCTCATCCTGCCGATCCTTGGATCGGTCTTACTCCTCAAGGGCGTGGACGGCCTTTCCGAGGAGGGGCACAAGTATCTCGGCACGCCCGAGCTGAACCTGTTCAACCTGTACAGCTTCGTCGGGCTGGCGCTCCTTCTCTTGCTGATGCTGCACTGGCCGGCCTTCCGGCGCGGCACGGTCCGGGCGCTCCACCTTCTCTGGGGCGGCGTGCGCGGCGTCCTCTACGACCTGCCGGCGGCGTTCCTTGGCCTGCCGATCGTCCGCCGCCTGTTGCAGAGCCGGCCGTTCATCGCCTTCTACCAGTATCTCGCCAAGCCGGCCGTGTGGACGGCGCCGGTGACCCTGGTGCTCTATCTGCGCGGCGCCGACCCGGCGTGGCTGGCGGGGATCTCGGCTGGGGTGCTGATCCTGGTAAGCGTGCTGATCAACACGCGGCTGGGCCTGTTCGTCGAGGAGGCGGCGGCCGACTGGCTGGTCTACACCTGGGAGATGGTGCGCGACGACCTGCTGCCGGGGTTGTTCCGCTGGATCGTCTGGCTGTCGCGGCGCGTGCGCGAGCTCATCGAACAGACGATCTACCAGGTGGATGAATGGCTAAGATTCCGCGCCGGCGACAGCCGAACGTCCTTTGCAATCAAGCTGGTCCTGGGGCTGGTGTGGTTTGTGATCACCTATATCGTGCGCTTCGTGGTCAATCTGCTGATCGAGCCGCAGGTCAACCCGATCAAGCACTTTCCCGTGGTGACGGTGTCGCACAAGCTGATGCTGCTGATCGCCGAGCCGATCGCCGTGGCCGTCAAGTCGCGCCTGGGCATCTCCCTGGGACGGGCGCGGACGCTGACCTTCAGCGTTCTGGGGTTGATTCCGGGCATCTTCGGGTTTCTGGCATGGGAATTGAAGGAGAACTGGCGACTGTACCGGGCCAACCAGTCGCCGACCCTGGATGCGGAGACCGTCGGCAGCCACGGAGAGCAGATCATACACCTGATCCGTCCCGGCTTTCACGCCGGCACGCTGCCGAAGCTCTACGCCCGCCTCCGCCGGGCCAGCGGGCCGGCCGAGCGCAAGGCCGAGGAAGGGCTGCACCACGTCGAGGAAGCGGTGCGCCGCTTTGTCGATCGCGACCTGATCGCCGGGCTGGCCGCCAGCAAGGCGTGGGGCGCGGCCGCGCTGGCGTCCGGGCGCCTCCACCTGGGCGCCAATCGCATCCGGATCGAGCTGTGCTGCCCGGAGCGGGGCGAGACGCCGGTCGTGCTGGATTTCGCCAATCGGGGCCGCTTCCTGACGGCTGCCGTCGTTCAGGCTGGATTTTCTCTGGATCTCCTGGCGGAGCAGCAAGAGGCGTTCGCAAATATCTTAGCAAGCTTCTACAAGGAGGCCGGGGTGGACCTCATCCGCGAGCAGGTGCTTGCTTTCCTCCCCCCCGGGGGGGAGTATGACGTCCAGGACGACCGCTTGACGCTGTGGCTGGACGCGAAGCGGTCGCGCGGGGCCGTCTACGACTTGCAGCGTCCGGAACTGCCGCCGCGGTTGCTGGCCGGCGGGGGCGACGGGTTGCCCGGCAACGCGAAGCCTTTCCTGTTCTCGATGCGTCCGATTTCCTGGACGGCCTGGGTTGAATGGTGGGAACGCGACCAGGCCGGCAAGGGGCCCGAGCCGGCGCTGCTTCCCGACGTCCGGCTGCTGCCCGTCTCGACCTGATTCCTGGGGGGCGCAATCATGGATCTGTCGCTGATGGCGAAGCTGAAGACGAAGCTGCACGAGGCGCAGACGTTTTCCGACGTGTGGGACTTTTTCCTGACTCACTTCGGAGAGAAGCGGGAGTTCATCGCGCTGGGAGAGCGCGGCAGCGATCCCTTTCTGGAAACGGTGCTCGCTCAGGTAGGCGAGCAACTGTTCGGCCGGCCGATCCGCATCACGGACATGATGCTGACGCGCCTGCCCGGCCACGGTTTCATCCACGGGACGGTCTTCATCGAGGGGAGGCTGACCAGCGCGATCTACTTCGAGGAGATCCACAAGGGGATGCTGGCCGTGCTGTGGTCGCTCGACCCGCCGGAAACGAAATTCGTGCGCTTCACCGGCCGGGCGCTGTACGACGCGCTGAACCGCTCGTCGAATTGACGACCCGTCGCGCCGGATCGGCTGGATTCGGTCCTTTTCCAGACTTTGCTGGACTGCCATGACACCCGAAGAACACATCGACAACCTGGTGCGGCACATAGACAGGGTGCGCGAGGCGTGCCTGCTGCTGGGCAAACGCCTGATGGCGCAGGACCGCCAGACGTTCGGCCGGCTGCTGATCGCGCGCGGCTTCGTGCATGACGCCTCGAAGTTCTACGGAATCGAATGGGACCTGCTGCACGCCGGGCATGACGTGCCGGAAGACCAGATGCAGCTGGCCATCGAGCACCATCGCCACACCAACCCGCATCATCCGGAATACTGGGGCGGCATGGAGAACATGCCGGAAATCTGCGTGGCCGAGATGGTGTGCGACTGGTTCGCCCGCAGCCAGGAGTTCGGCACCGACCTGCGCCAGTGGATTCGCGAAGTGGCCGTGCAACGCTACCAGATCGCGCTCGACGGCGAGCGCTGGCGCTGGATCGAGGGGTTTGTCGAGCTGATGGTGAGCAAGCCGTTCGCGCGGTGAACCCGCGGAAGGCGTCGCCGCGCCAGAGGCAAAAAAGAAATTTCACCACGAATTACACGAATCACACGAAAAAAGACAGAAAAAAGTAGCATTGGCAGAAGAGGGAACAGCGGCAGGGTTCTTCTGGTGGCGGTGATCGTCGCGTTGGCCGGCGGCCCGTAGCACAGGCTGCCAGCCTGTGTCTGGAATCACAGGCTGGCAGCCTGTGCTACGACCCGGCTGTCCTCCTCCGGAGGTGGATTTGGGCCAACCCGACGATCAACACCCGTCTGGCTTGGCCCTGGTCTCCTGTACTTCTGCCTTCTTCTCGTGTGTTTCGTGTGTTTCATGGTGAAATCTCTTCTTTTCTTGATCGACCCCGCCGCCATGACGATGCAGAGGAAAAAGCGCCGGAAGCGTGTCCGGCCAGTCCCGGAACAGGGATCAGTCTTGTACAGGGGCCGCGTGGGCGAGCCCAGATGAGATGAAGACCTGGGCGGCAGGATGGATTCCCCTCCGGGATTCAACCAGATCCTGTCACATCCCTTGTCGGGACGAGAATGAAGAAGGGAAGACAAAGACAAACTCCCTCGCGGAGCCGGTGAACCCGGCCGGTTAGCTCTATCTCCCTGTTCGGCCTGCCCGACTGCCAACGGCTGGCCGATCCGGAGCCTTCCCACCCTCGCGGCTCGAGAGATCGACCGCCCCTGGCGGCTGCCCTTTTGCATTCAGGGGGCGTCCCTGTCCCGCTTGTGCCGCGTCCGGGCTGAAATGGCAACGAGCACAACGGTGTTCTCGTTTCTGTTTCGTCCACTCAAAGCGATTGAAACACGACTGCCAGACCTTTTAACTCCCATCACGCATGGGAGCTGTTGGAGTTTGCATTCCATGATCCCAATTCACAGTGAGAGAGAACGGAAACGGAAGCCCCCCCGAACCATCGCGGTGATTGGCGGGGGCGCGGTGGGAACCTCGGTCCTGGTGCATCTGATTGATGAACTGTGCAACCTTTACATCCATGATCCGGTTCGGATTGTCGTCCTCGAGAAGTCGGGCGCTCCGGGGCCCGGACTTGCCTATCAGGCAGACTCCGCACCCTACTTGTTGAACCGGACCGCTGAGACCATGTCCGTGGTGCACGGCAAGATCCGCGACTTCCACGAATGGATTCAAGGGAACAGCGGTGACGGGCAGGGCCTCGAAGGACAGTTTCTCAAACGAGAGATGTTTGGCCGGTATCTTCGGGATCGCTTCCAGGAGGCTCGTAAGCGAGCGCAAGAAAAGGGCGTCGAAGTGGAGGTTGTTCCTTTCGAGGCGGTTTCCGTTCAGAAGACCGCGGACGGCGTCTACCGCATCGACAGCAGCGACGGCGCTCGGTGCAACGCGGATTACGTTGTCTTTTGTCTTGGCAATTTGCCGTCCCGGAAGTTTCGCGCCTTGCTGAACAAGCCTGGCTTTTTCAACTCCCCTTACCCCAGCGCAAAGTTCAGCCAGGGGCTCCGGGCGGACGCCCGCGTGGGAATCCTTGGCGCCCGGCTCAGCGCCGTCGATACAGTGATGGCGCTTGCCAGCGACGGCCATCAGGGGCCAATCCATCTGGCGGCCCGCCAGGCCATGCTGCCTTCGCTTCGCTCGACGCAGGAGCAGCATCGGTTGCAGCGCCTCACCGCGGAACAGATTCGCTCCCTCACGAACTTTGGGCGACGAAAACTCCGCCTGGCCGAGGTCGTGGGTTTGCTTGCCCAGGAGGTTGGAGAAAACGGCTCGACCGTCAACTGGAACGCCCTCCTCCAGCACAAAGCAGATCCCATTGCGTTTCTTCGCTCCGAACTGGAGGAAAGCGGACGCGGACCGCGCAAGTGGCAAAATGTCGGCGTCGCGCTGAACGAGGTGATCGAACTGCTGTGGACAAACCTCGCCCCCGAGGATCAGAAGCTGTTCCTCGACGAATTTTACAGTCTGGTGATGTCCTATCGCGTTCCGATCCCGCGCGAGAATGGTCAGCGTTTGCTGAAACTCCTGGAGAGCGGGCAGGTTTCCGTGTCCGCCGGGCTCGACCGGGTCGAGCACGATCCCCGAACCCGTCAGTTCGTCCTCCACCGGACGACGGGAGAGCCCGTCCGCTGCGACGTCCTGATCAACGCGACGGGGTCGGTCCATCGCCTTGCGGATTGCGCCTCGGACCTCGTTGCCGACCTCCTGCGGTCGGGTCTCGCGTCCGAACATTCGCTGGGAGGCATGCGCGTCGATTTTGAAACGTCGCGGCTCATCCGCGGCGACGGTCAGATCGAGGACAACGCCTTTGCCGTTGGCAATCTGACATTCGGAACCCACCTGTTCACCAGCGTCCTCGAACTGAACGTGCGCAAGGCTTACGAAATCGCCCGACAGATCGCAACCGAAGTCTTTCATCACACTCTTATGTTCCGCGAAAGGGAATCTTATGTCCACGCTTATTCTCACCTCGCCGAAAATGCTCCGTTCCACCCCGCGCAGCCAGTGGGAGTTGCTCACTCGCTCTCCCACGATCTTGTTCACGTCAGCGGAGAGTAAGGAACAGGACAAGGCGATTCAGGACGAACTGGGAAATCTTTTCACGGAGGTCCGGTTCTTCCCGGACATGAGTTCTCATGACGGCGTGGAAATCGCGGCCGTCGAGATGCACGACCGTTACCGATTCACGAACGTGGTTGCGCTGTCCGAAGCGGACCTCCTGCGGGCAGCCAGTCTCAGGGAACGCTTCGGAATCGATGGTCCGGGGTACGAGCAGATTCTCCCTTTTCGCGACAAGGGGTTGATGAAGGACATGGCGCAGCGGCGCGGCGTCCCGGTCGCGGAGTATTGCCGCGTCAGCAACACGACGCAATTGCTGGATTTCATCGACCAGGTGGGCTATCCCGTGGTCGTCAAGCCCCTGCTCGGTCGTGGATCGGCGAACACCTACGTGATCCGGAGCCGGGACGATCTCGAGCAGAAGGCGGGACAGGGAATCTTTCCGCGCACCTTTGGCAACACGGAGTTGCTGGCGGAAAAGTTCCTCTTCGGGGAGATCTGCCACATCGACGGCCTCGTCCTGGATGGGGAAATCCAGGTGATCAGTCCGGCGCGATACGTCAACAACTGTCTGAACTTCGTCGGCGGGGCCTTCCTCGGCAGCTACACCCTGTCGGACGACAACGCCCTGTGCAAACGCTTGAAGACGTTTGCCGCGGACCTGGTCGAGAACGTGTATCCCATGCCGTCCAACTCCCTTTTCCACATCGAGACCTTCGTGACTCCCGCAAACGACATCGTTCTTTGCGAGATTGCCTGTCGCCTCGGCGGCAACGGCATCAATGAGGAGGTGCGCCTGAGCCGGGGCGTCGACATGAAATGGGAGTACCTCAAGCGGGAAATGGGCGTCTCCGCGGCCGGCGAAGGGGTCCAGCGCCCTTCCACGGGCCGACTGGGAGGCCGACTTCTGATCCCGCCGCGCGACGGCGTCCTCGTCCATACGCCGCAAGACTGTCCGGTTCGCAACGTCTCGGCTTACCGAAACGTCGGCGTTCCCGGCGCCCGGTACGAGCCCATGAAGATGAGCAACGACGAGATTGCCAGCTTTCTTTTTCACGGGTCCACCGAGGAGGAAATGCTCGCGATCATCGGAGACCTGAACGGCTGGTTCGAGAAGAACACCCAGTGGGACGAGGAGAGGTGCTATGAATCGACCGCTGGATAATCCGCTGTTCCGGAGGCTTTGGAGCGCCAACTTTGCATCCAACATTGGCTTCTGGATGCAGGCGACAGGTGCGGCGTGGATGATGACGACCCTGTCAGGCTCGCCGCTGATGGTGACGTTCGTCCATCTGGCGGCGACGTTGCCGGTCTTTTTGTTCGCGCTGCCGGGGGGAAGTCTGGCGGATCGGATGGACAAGGCAAGACTCCTGGGCTGGATTCAACTGGCGCGAGCCGGTTGTGCCCTGACCCTCGTCGCCCTTTGCCTGCTTGATCGGTTGAGTCCGGGAGGATTGCTCCTGATCACGTTCCTGCTGGGTGGGCTGAACGCCGTCGGCATGCCCGCCTGGCAGGCCGCGATCGCCCAGTTGGTTCCACCCCAAAGCTTGTCGTCCGCCACCAGCCTGAACAACCTGAGCTTCAATCTGGGGCGCGCCCTGGGAAGTTCCCTCGCTGGGGTGCTGATGAGTCTCGCCGGCCCGGCTGGCGTCTTTGGCATGAACGCCCTTTCCACCGTGGGGTTGATCCGGGTGTACCAGACGTGGCGGCCCGGCAAGGTTGCGACGCCAACCACCGGCTACTGGAAAAGTTTGTCGTCTGGCTCGGCCGAAATCCTGAAGCACGCGGAGTTCCGGCGGCTCGTGACATCCTCCGGCTTTCTCTTTTTCTGTGCGACCGCGACCTGGGCCTTGTTGCCCGCGTTTGCCGAGAAACAGTTGGGGCTTGGAGCGGCGGGCTTTGGTCTGCTTCTCGGGTCCATTGGCGTCGGCGCTCTGCTGGCCGCGGTGTGGCTTGGCGCCCTAAAACTACAGTTTTCGCGGGGCGAGCTAACGGCCTTTGCCGCGATCCTGTTTGGCGTCAGCGAAATCCTGCTGGCGTGGGTGCGCAGCCCTGTCCTGACCGCCGTGATTTTGATCGGCAACGGCCTGGCTTGGTCGATCATCGTGTCCCTCCAGAACGCCGCCGTGCAACACCTTTTTGCCGCAGCGCTCCAGGCGCGAGCCGCGGCGCTCAATCTGCTGTTCTTCTATGCCTCCATGTCACTGGGAGGCGTGGTGTGGGGGATGCTCGCCGAATCCATCGGCGTCGCGGGCGTGCTCGCGATTTCCGGAATGGTGTTGATCGTGGGAACGACCGGCTGGGCGCTGGCGAACCGCGTCCGCGAATCGCTTGCCGGAGCGTATGGGCCGCGAAGAGAAGCCTTCGTGGCTGTTCCCTTCCTCGAGCAGAAAGCAACAGCGTCAATCGGATGCCGTGTGCTTTGAGGATTGCCCTGCTTCTCGAATAAAACGACAGGAGCGGGAGGGTACGTCCCGTCCGCAAAATGCTAGGATAATCCCAGGGCAGGTGTTGTGGAGGCTTCGGATGGACAATAAGCTGGTGGTGCTTGACCCGTTTTTAGCACTGGTTGTGTTGCTGGCACATTTCGGCCTCTGGTGGCTGGCGGCGCGCATTGTCGTCGGACGCTGGGCCTCCCTCCCCACCCTGCTGTCGGTGTTCCTGATGGCGTGGGGTCTGCCGATCGTTTTCGCGGGCGGCGTCGCGACTTCGCGTTGCTGTTCGGAAGTTGCGTTCCTCGTATCGTGGGAAGCGGTGGCTGTAGTCGTGGATGCCATCTGGGTGATGGGGCATCTGCGGCGCGTCCGGTCCGGCGAGTGAACGACCCGCTGTTGTTTGTCATACGACCTGCGCTTTGCCCGCGGCGATAGCTGGCTGCTCGGGTCCACCCACACCCGATCCAGCCGTCAGGTACGTCACTGAGAAGGGATACCCGATGTCCGTCGGCTCCGTACTGATCGGCCTTCAAGCATCGCGTCGGGACGGCAAGGGTGTGACGACCCTCGAATTCCTGGCCCCGCTGACCATTCAGGCGGGAGAAGTCGAGGCGGCCTGCGCGGACGGCGGACCGTGGGCGTCTGGGATGGTCTATTTTGCCGTCATCCGGTTCAGTGATTTCGCTCACGTTGACACGACGGGCGATGCCGGGGCGCAGACCGAGGCGTTCTTCGCTGGCGTCGTTGAGGCGTTCCGGGCTGTTGGCCGGTTTCTGGATCAAAGGCCGCCCGAGATCACGGCATGGATGCGTGCGGCGGGACTATCCCTTCGGTTATTCGTCGAAGTCCGCATGAATCAGGATCAGATGGAGTTGGATCTCCCCTCGGATTTGCTGGCAGCGTGTGGCCGGCACTCTCTTGGAGTGTACATCATCTCGAACGACATTCCCGCCGCTAAGGTCTTGGCGGCACGGTAATCTTAGCATGTGCGCCACCAGCCTGGCCCGCCGTGAGGGTTTGCTTGATGCCGGACGCCTGAACCTCCATCTGAAGCTTGACCTGATGCCTTGCAATTCCTGCCTCCCTCACGAGTCGCGAATGAACTCCGCCGCGTAGGAACGCACCGGCTTGCCGTTGAGGACGTGAAACGTCCGCAAGCGCTCGACGATTTGCGCGCTGAAGCGTTTGAGCGGCAAATGCACGACCTTGCGCCCGAAACGGCGGGCCAGCCGCCGCCACGCGGCGGGCGGCGGGCCCGGGCTTACGAGAGCGATGTGGCGCTCCTGGCTGTGCAGCAGCGCCCCGGCCAGCAGGCGTTCTTCCAGCGTGTCAGTGAAGTTCAGCCGCCGATCCACCCAGACGTCCGGGATCGACCGCGGCGGCCAGAGAAACATTGCGCCGCCGTATTCCGCCTGGGCGATGCCCGGACCGACGAGGTTCTGCATCGGATTTGTCGCGAAGTAAGCCAGCGTCGATTCCCCGGCGTGCTCGGCGAACCAGGTCGAGCGGAACGGGTAGCGGCGCGGGTCGGCGGGGACGTCGAAGAGGAAGACGACGACCTCGATGGAGCCGCGGCTGGGCGGCACCACCTTGACATAGAGGTCCCCGGTATGCCAGTGCCGCAGCGTCTCGCGAATGTCCAGGCCGTCCATCACGCTCGTCGTGAATTTCTCCGATCGCGCCAGGTCCGCGCCGATCAACGCCTTCGCCTGGTCGCGGACGTGGGCCGTGAAGCTCTCGATGCGCTCGTCTTCCGGCGGCCAGGAGCATTGCCCGTAGGGGTTCCATCGCTGCTGCCAGCGTTCCTGGTCGCGCGGCTCGGGTCGATGGCGGAGCTGGCAGGTCGCCCAGTTGAAATCGTGTCCCGGCAGCCGGCTGACCATCGCCCCGACGCCCCACCCGGGGACGTCGGCCTCGCCAATGCCCATCCGCAAGAACGGCTCGTCCGGGTCTTCCGGCGGCAGATACGGATACTCGCTTGCCGTCTCGGCCAGGGCGAGCGCAAAGTCGTCGCCGGCCGTCTGCTGCGCCGCCGTCACCAGGGTGTACAGGTCGGGCGTCAGCCGCCGGCCCAGCAACGACAGGTTCCGCACGTAACGGAAGTAGATCGTCAGCAACTGCGGCGTGATCCGCTGCGCCACGCGGGGATGCGTCTGCCGGAGCCGGTCGCGTGCGGCGAGGACCATCTCCTTGACGCCGTCGATGGACAGGTTCTCGTCGTCGCCCAGGTCGAATCGGCCGCGTTCGTACAGCCCCGTCAGGAACGGCAGCTCTCCCAGCAGAAACGTCAGCGTCCGCGGCGCTGACGCGAACGTCCGCACCGGCGCATAGAACGGCTCCGCTTCGTCCACGGCGAGCTTCTGCTGATAGGCCTGGCGCACCCACGGCCAGTCCAGCAGCGAGCAGACGAACAGGATCGAGCGATGCCGTCGTTCCAGCTCGCGCAGCCGCTGGGCCATCCAGCGAATGCGCTGGGTGTGCTGGCCGGGCGACGGCGGGCCGACGGCGGGCAGCACTGCCGCGGCGAAGCCGGCCGGGCTGACCTTCTTCAATGCGTACGGATCGGGAAAGACGCCGGCGTTGGCCTCGAACCACGGCGTTTCGCGGTCGATGAAGACGCGTGGAATGTGCTCGCCCAGGGCCAGACGCAGCGCGGCGATGACTCCCTGGCAGGGGTCGATGGGAACGTAGGAGAAGCCTTCTTCCTGCCCTTCGGCAGCGGCGGCGTCGCGCTGCACGACGGCGGAGACGACGGGCAGACGCAGGACGGCGGCCTCGACGTCTTCCTGAAACGACGGGGGCAGGGGCACGGCCAGGCAGTCGGGGGCGTGCTGCAGCATCTCGGCGCGGACCCGGACGGCGCAGTCGCCGGAACCGTGGATGATCGGCAGCACCCGGATGCGCCTTCCGATCCTCAGAAAATCGTCGGCGGAAGCGGCGGGCGTGGTCATGCTTGGCTCCGTCGGTCAGGAAAAGTCGCGGATGAAGTCGGCCGCGTAGGAGCGGACTTCCGCGCCGTTGAGGACGTGGAAGCGCCGCAGGCGGTCGATCGTGGCGGCGCTGAAACGCGACATCGGCAGATGAACGAGCTTCTTGCCGAAACGCCGCGCCAGCCGGCGCCATAAGGCCGACGGCGGACGCGGACAGACGACCACCACGTGCCGCTCCTGGCTGTGCAGCAGCGCCCCGGCCAGCAGGCGTTCCTCCAGCGTGTCGGTGAAGTCGAGGAGCGGGTCGGTCCAGACGTCGCGATACAGGCGCGGCGGAAACAGGAGCATCGCGCCGCCATACTCGCACTGGGCGACGCCCGGCCCGAGGATGTTGGCGCGAAGGTCGGTGGCGAAGAAGGTCAGCATCGACTGCTGCCCGTGCTCGGCCGCCCAGGTGGCGCGCTGCGGATAACGGCGCGGATCGGCGGGGACGTCGAAGAGGAAAACGACAACCTCGATGGCGCCGCGACTGGGCGGCTGCACCTTGACGTAGAGATCCCCGGTGTGCCAGTGCCGCAGCGTCTCGCGCACGTCCAGCCCGTCCATCACGCTCGTCGTGAACTTCTCCGATCGCGCCAGGTCCGCACCCAGCAGGGCCAGCGCCTGGTCGCGGACGTGCTTGTTGAAGTGGTCGCGCCAGTCGTCCTCCGCCGGCCAGGTACACATGCTGTACGGGTTCCAGCGGTGCTGCTGCTTCCAGCGGGCGCGGTCGTGGTCCGTCGGCCGGGGACGCAAGGACATCGCCTGCCACGACAGGGCGTGACCTGGCAGCCGATTCGCCATTGCCCCGACGCCCCAGCCAGGAACGTCGGCCTCGGCAACGCCCATGCGCAGGCACTCCTCATCTTCCGAAGGAAGGTACGGATACTCGCTTGCCGTCTCGGCCAGGGCGAGAGCAAAGCCGTCCCCGGCCGTCTGCTGCGCCGCCGTCACCAGGGTGTACAGGTCGGGCGTCAGCCGCCGGCCCAGCAACGACAGGTTCCGCACGTAACGGAAGTAGATCGTCAGCAACTGCGGCGTGATCCGCTGCGCCACGCGGGGATGCGTCTGCCGGAGCCGGTCGCGTGCGGCGAGGACCATCTCCTTGACGCCGTCGATGGACAGGTTCTCGTCGTCGCCCAGGTCGAATCGGCCGCGTTCGTACAGCCCCGTCAGGAACGGCAGCTCTCCCAGCAGAAACGTCAGCGTCCGCGGCGCTGACGCGAACGTCCGCACCGGCGCATAGAACGGCTCCGCTTCGTCCACGGCGAGCTTCTGCTGATAGGCCTGGCGCACCCACGGCCAGTCCAGCAGCGAGCAGACGAACAGGATCGAGCGATGCCGTCGTTCCAGCTCGCGCAGCCGCTGGGCCATCCAGCGAATGCGCTGGGTGTGCTGGCCGGGCGACGGCGGGCCGACGGCGGGCAGCACTGCCGCGGCGAAGCCGGCCGGGCTGACCTTCTTCAATGCGTACGGATCGGGAAAGACGCCGGCGTTGGCCTCGAACCACGGCGTTTCGCGGTCGATGAAGACGCGTGGAATGTGCTCGCCCAGGGCCAGACGCAGCGCGGCGATGACTCCCTGGCAGGGGTCGATGGGAACGTACGAGAAGCCTTCTTCCTGGCCTTCAGGAGCGGCGGCGTCGCGCTGGACGACGGCGGAGACGACGGGCAGACGCAGGACGGCGGCCTCGACGTCTTCCTGGAACGACGGCGGCAGGGGCACGGCCAGGCAGTCGGGGGCGTGCTGCAGCATCTCGGCGCGGACGCCAACGGCGCAGTCGCCGGACCCGTGGATGATCGGCAGCACCCGGATGCGCCTCCCGATCCTCAGAAAATCGTCCCCCGAGGAAGGACTCATTCCCGATCCTCCTCGTCCTCATCCTCGTCTTCCTCGTCGCTGGCGTCGGGATGAAGCGGATCGTCGGGATCGAAGAAGAGATCGCCCAGGCCCATGGGCGTGTGCTGGCCGCCGAGGGCGCCGCGCCGGGTGCGGGCGAGTTCCTCGAGGTCGGCCGCCTCCTCGCCGAGCACGCACAGCAGCGATTCGTGCCAGGCGGCGTCCTGGCTGATGGGGTGCTCGGCGTCCTGGGCCATGCGCTTGATGGCGAAGCGGAGCAGGTTGATGCCGTCGCGCGGCGAGAAGTCGAGGTGCAGCGCGTGCGCCTTCTGCAAAAACTCCACGGTGATGGCAAGGAGTTCAGCCCGGGCGAAGGGGAGGTGATAGCGAAGGATGGCCATCTCGTCGTCGCGGCCGGGGAAGCCGAGGCTCAGGGTTGGCTGCAAGCGGGAGAGGATGTAGTCGGGCACCTCGTAGGTCGATTCATCCTCGTTCATGGTGACGCAGGCGCGGAAGTCGGGGTGGGCGTGCAGGGTGATGCCGGCGACGACGCTCTCGGCGTAGCGGCGGTGATCGAGGAGCGGGGCCAGGCTGGCCCACGACTTCTCGTTCATGCGGTTGCCCTCGTCGAGGACGCACACGCCCCCGGTGAGCATGGCCGAGACCAGCGGCGAGGCGTGATAGGCGATCTTGCCGGACTCGGCCAGAACGGGCGTGACGAGGAGGTCTTCGGGGCGCGTGTCGGCGGTACACTGGTTGATGAACAGCGGTTGCTTGCGCAGGCGGGCGGCGGCCATGGCGAGGGTGGTCTTGCCGATGCCAGGAGGCCCGATGAGACGGGGAGAAAGGGGCCGATCGGACGGATCGACGACGAGCCAGCAGGCCAGGAGCTGGCGCAGGACGGCGTCCTGGCCGATCCATCCCTGTTCCGTGGCGTCGGGAGAGCTGAGGTGCAGGTTGACGCCCATGACCTCGCAGGTCCGGCGGGGATTCGTCATGACGGCCCATCCAGGGAACACCGTCCGGCCCCGAACCGTTCCGCGGTCCGGCCAGGCAAGACGCATCCAGGGAGGATAACACGCCGCGACGGGTGTGGGAATGGGCGGGGCTGTCCCGGAAGGCGAAGGGAAGGCGGTGCTGCTCCCAAGTGACAACAGCCGCTTACGGGAGGTCGGCCGCGGCGGAAACAGGCAGGCGAAGGTCTCGACGGCGCCGGGAATGTCCGGGACGCGCAGGGACGAAAAGGACGAGCGATGGAGGAGTTTCTGCTTGACTTGAAGGTTTCTGCGCGGTCTGATCCCCAAAAAGCCATTACGCAGGGTCCACGGTCGAGGCGCCGGGCAAGCCCACGCCGATGAAGGCGCTTGCATCGGGAGCACAGGGAGGCGCCCCGGTTGGCATTTCTGAAGGGACGTGAAATCGTGCTGAAAGGGGGCGCGTAGCCTATCTGGGTGTGCCATACACTGGGTTCTCTTCTCGCGAGAGGAGCTTGAGATGCGTATCGGAATTCTGAAGGCCACAAGGACTCTTCCCGATCTGATCTCGTACATCCCCAAGGCTGGCTGTGGGAAGCGACAATTCAAGCTGTTTCGGTCGGGCACCAAAATGGGCGCCAGTAAGGTCAAGCCGCTCGTCATGTGCGACCCCGATTTCTGGACCGAGCAAGACTACCCCGAGATCATCGAGGCGATTGTGGCGGCCGCGAGCCGGGACTGGAAGGCGGCGCAAACCGCGGGCGATAAAAGCAACAGCAAGGGCGTCGCCAAGGCCAAGTGGACCGCGATCCGGGGGAAAGCCTACGAATCGGTGGAAATGATCGGAGCCATGCTCGTGCGCATGTCCTACGACGACGCAAAGGACTACGTCGTCTCGGCCGCGCCCAACCTTTTGTACAACACGGGGGCGAAGACCTACGCGGTCCACCCCAACAAGGGAGATAATCAAGGGACGCAGATCCACTCCGAGATGATCATGGGGGAGCAGTTGCTGGCCCTGGTGGCAGCCATGAAGGGCGCAACGGAACTGCCGCTCGGCCAAAAAGTCGCTCGGAAAGGACTGTCCGCCGGGGATTTATCGATCGACGTCGATCTGTTCATCGAAAAGGCCGCGATGTGCGGGGGCTGCGAGGGAACCTGGAACGATCACTTGAAGGGCGTGGATTACCGGCTGGCGTAGGAGCCGGCGAGCAGGCTGGCAATGGAACGAAGGTGCAAGCGCGCCGCGGCCTGGCCGCCGTTGTACGTGTTCATCATTCAAGCGGTCGCGGATGCGGCCTTCCCGCAGCGCCAAACGTCGCCGAAAAGGTAGGAAGGCCCGAGGCGAAGAACGGGCTCGACCAGGGTCGAGCCCGCTCCGGGAAGCGGTTGTCCAGGCCAATCCTCCCCCGCGAACGCTTGTCTGGCCCAATCGACTCTCCCCCCCTTTCCCTCCTTTACCGGCAAGACCGCATTTTGCCCGACCCCACCTTGATTGCGGTTGTCCCGTCTCTTTCCCTCGATCCCGGCCATTCTTCATAATCCCTCCCTTCGCATCTTGCCGAAAAAACAGGCGACAGCGGAGCTTGCCCGGGTGAACCGCAGGAGTGGCGGATCGCCGGGCGTCCCTCTCGCGGCCGCTGTTGCCGGCTGGGAGGCTCGCAGGAAGCGAGCCGTTCCCCTGGAAGCGCGAGAGGCGGCGTAGGGTTCTCCACCGCCAGCCGAGTAGTCGCTGAACTGGAGAGCCAGGTTTTCATTGGGGAAGGAGTCCCTTGATGCGTGCAAGTATGTGGCGTAAAGCCCTGGGCGTGCTGGTCTGCGGCACGGCCCTGGTGCTGGCGGCCGTTGGGACGGCGTCGGCCGACGACAAACTGATCGAGGAGATGAAGGCGCGCCTCGACAAGCTCGAAAAGCAAAACGAGGAGCTGCGCCAGAAAGTAGGCGACGGGACCTCTCCCGTGATGCACGATTCCGGCCCGTACAAGCCGGAAGTCGCCGGGAAGGAAGCGATCAACAAGATCGTGGAAACCTACCTCAAAGAGAAAGAGTCTCAGAAGAAGGCCGAGGCCGACGCCAAGAAGGCCAAGGAGGAAGAAGAGGGCTACAAGGTCGGCAGCGACCTGGGCCTGACTGTCCGCTGGAACGCGGCGCAGGGCCTCTTGTTCGAGAGCAAGAACAAGGACTTCGTGTCGCACATCGGCTACTTCATGCAATGGGACACGGTGGCCTTCACGCAGAACCACAACTTGCTGCCGACGACCCAGCTCGGCGAATACCAGGACGGCACGTACTTCCGGCGCATCCGCCCCTTGTGGGACGGCCGCGCATGGGACTTCGTGGAGTGGAACGTCATCCTCGCGCTGGAACAGGTGCAGGGCGACATCAGCGGGGGAACGCCCCCCGCGGGAACCGGCGCCAGCGTCAACAGCAACATCAACCTGGACGAAGTGTGGATGGGCGTGTACGGCTTGCCGTTCATCGGACGTATTCGCGCCGGCCACTTGAAGGTGACTCAGGGCCTGGAAGGCAACCAGTGGAGCAGCAGCCGCGCCCAGACCTTTCTGGAGAACGCGGCCTACACCGACGCCTTCTACAACATCTTCGGCACGGGCGTGCAGCTCTGTAACAGCGGCCTCAACGACGGCTGCAACGGCGACCGCGTGAGCTGGCAGGCGATGGTCTACCGCAACGACAACCCGCGCACCAACACGGGTGAAGACTTTGGCGACGGCGACTACGCAGCAACCGCCCGCGCGACGGCCCTGCTGATCGACGACTGTGAGGATCGTCACTTCCTGCACGTCGGCCTGTCGGGCACCTGGCGGAAGTCGCAGCGGGTCACCAACGACCTGACCGGACCCACGGTCACCAACGTCCAGGCCCGCGCCGAGCTGCGCGACGCCTTCGGCGGCTTCGACGGTGGAGGCAGCGGAGTCGGCAACTTCCCCGGCAACAACAACCGCATGGTGGCCACCGGCGCCATCACGAACAACTCGCAGGGTGTGATCGGCACGGAACTGTGGTATAACCTCGGGCCCTTCTCGATGATGGCGGAGTATGCCGTCGAGCAGTTGAACGACGCGCAGATCACCATCGGTACGGGGGCGGCCGCCCGGCGGTTCAACGGCACCCGCACCTTCACCGGCGGCTACATCACCCTGTCGTACTTCCTGACGGGTGAGAGCCGGGCCTACGACCACACCTTCGGCCGCGAGTACTCGTTCTACATCCAACGGCCGAACACGAACTTCTGGTTCTCGCGGGACGAGGACGGCGGTTTCTCCTTCGGCCCCGGCGCCTGGGAAATCGCGGCCCGCTGGTCGTACCTGAACCTGAACGACGGCCCGGTGCAGGGCGGCGTGCTCAACGGCGTGACCCTCGGCCTGAACTGGTACATCAACAACAACCTGAAGGTTCAGTTCGATTACGTCCACGACAACCGGTACGACAAGGGCGCCGGCACCACCGGGGCCGCGGCCACGGCCGTCACCGGCGCCGGCGGCAACGTCTCCGGCGCGGTGGACGGCTTCGGCACCCGGGTGCAGGTCCAGTTCTGATCCGCGGTGCTCGTGCGAATGGCTCCTCGGCGGCCGGGGTCTTCCCCCGGCCCGCCGAGGCCGAGTGCGACCGGACCATCCAGCAACGTCTATCCAACGAATTTTGACCAAAAAAGGAGTCAAACGTCATGATGGCAAAAGGAACGCGATGCGCCCTGGCGGCCGTGCTGTGCGGCCTGCTGGGACTGAGTTCTCCCCTCCGCGCCGACGACGCGCCGGCCGGTTGCGGCTGTGCGGCGGGCGGCTGTGGAACGCCGGCCTGCGGCCCGGCCGGCTGCGGCGAGCCCGCTTGCGGCGGCGACTGCGGCAAGGAGGTCTGCAAGTCGGTCAAGAAGACGGTCACCGTCTCGAAGCTGTATCACGGCGAGTACTGCTATGACCACTGCGAGCCGTGCCCGAACCTGCTCCGCTTCTTCAACGGCGGCGGCTGCTGCGTCTGCAAGAAGATCAAGCGCAAGGACATGGTCGGCAAGGTTCGCAAGTGCGAGGTCTGCTGCCCGCGCTGCGAGAAGGAGCACGAAGCCGGCTGCGCCACCTGCGGCGAGGCCCCCTGCGCGACCTGCGGCAGCGCCCCGGCCCCCTGTGCGACCTGCTCCGCCGGCGCCGTGATCAACGCCCCGCCGGCCACGGTAATCCACGGCGCGCCGGTCCCCGCCGCCCTGCCGCCGGCCGTGGGCCCGGCCCCGGCCTGGCCGACGGGCGCTCCGATGCCCAGCATGCCGTCCCCGATGCCGGCCACCCACTAAGCGGCCGGGACGGTCCGGAGCATGAACGCCGCGGCGCATCCCGCCCAGGATGCGCCGCGGCGTCGTTTTGCGCGCTTGCCAAAGCGGGGTCAGACGTCCCGGCGGGCGAAGTACACCATTCCAACCGCGGCGACGCCGATGGAGAACACCAGGCACCAGCCCATGAGCTGCCCCAGCGCGTCCAGGTCGTAATAGCCGCGCAGGATGTACGCCAGACTGGCGAGAGCCCGATCCGGCGACGGATAGCGGGTCGGCAGCAGCGACAGCGCAAAGCCGCCGCCGTAGAGAAGGACCCACAAGATCGCGATGCCCAGCACCGTGCTGTTGCACAGCGAACTGACCATCACGCCGCAACTGATGACGGCCGTCAACAGGGCGGCCACCGTTCCCAGCGCCACCAGGCTGCCGCCCAGCGTCAGGTCTTCGTGCAGCAGGAAGTTGCTGGCGACCAGGACCCCGACGGCCATGCACAGAAACGTGCCCAGTACGGAGGCCAGACGGCTGTGCCATTTGCCGAGAAAATACTGATGCCGGCTGATGCCCCGGCTGAGAACGCTGTCGGCCATGCTCCCCCGCTCCGACGAGATGCTGCCGGCGGTGAGGACGACGATGAGGGTGACGCTGCCCAGCAGCGTCCAGCGCAGCAGGTCGGCGATGAGCCGCGACGCCGGCTGCACGATGCCGGCCTCATGGGCCAGTCCGAAGCGATACAGCAGATAGCCGACCGCCGACAGCACGGACACCAGCACCCAGACGCGATAGACCCAGCTCCGCAGCGTCTGGTGCATGTCCGCCTGGAAGACGGCCCAGTAAGGCAGCCAGCGGTGGATGGGGACCGGCTTCGCGGGGGTGACGGCTTCCATGACATCCTCTTCCGATTCGCGATTCAGGCGTCCGCTAAAGCGACCTGTAGGGAACGCCCTCCGTGGCGTTCCGTGCCGCTGTGGAACGCCACGGAGGGCGTTCCCTACAGGCTTTTTCGCGTTCCGTGCCGTTGTGGAACGCCACGGAGGGCGTTCCCTACAGGGCAACCCGGGCGTCGCCGGCGGGCAACTCAGGCCGCTTCGTTCCGGTAGATGCGGGCAAACCCGCGCGACTCTTCCTTCTCCACCAGGTCGAGGAACGCCTGCTCCGTCTGCTGGCCGACGCTGCGGATCGACACCAGCGTCACCTTGAGGTCGTTCAGCGTGGTCAGGACGGCGGCGATGGCGGCGGCGTTGACGGCCTCGTCCTGCAAGTACAACTCCAGTTTTCGCTGGCGGAGGTTGACCACCTTGAACTCGGCCATGCCGCGGACGGCGGCGACGGCCTTGGTGATCGCCTTCTGCTCGCCTTCGAGGTCCAGCTCGTAATGGTTGCGCCGCATCCGTCCCTTCAGATCCTGCAGCGATCCGCAATAAATCAGTTGTCCGTGGCTGAGGACGGCGGCGTGGTTGCACACCTCGTCGATGTCGCTGAGATTGTGGCTGGAGACGATGAGCGTCTTCTCAGCCGCCAGCGTCTTGATCAGTTCGAGCATGCTACGCCGGGCCTCGGGGTCCAGCCCGTGCGTCGGCTCGTCCCAGATGAGCAGGTCCGGCTCGTTGATGAGCGACGTCGCCACCGCCAGCCGTGCGGTCATGCCGTTGGAAAAGCCGGAAATGGAAGATCCCGAATGGGCCAGTAAATCAACGGCCCGGATCAGCGAGGCCAGCCGCGGCTTGCGCACCTGGGCGGGCAGGCCGAACAACCGGGCCATGTAGTCGAGGTAGGTGATCGGCGTCATGCCGCGCGGGAACTGCGGGTTGGTCGGGATGTAGCCGATCCGGCGGCGCAGGTCGGCCGCGTTGGGCGTCATCGTTTTGCCGAACACCTTGGCCCACCCCGCCGTGGGGCGATGCAGCCCGATGATCAGGCGCAGCAGGGTCGTCTTGCCGGCCCCGTTGGATCCCAGCAGACCCAGCACGCAGCCCGGCTCCAGACGGAGCGTCACGTCATTGAGTGCGATCTGGCGGTTGTTGTAGATCTTGGTGAGCTTGAAGGTTTCGACCACCAGTTCCGAGCTGCTCTCGGCCACGAGGTTCCCTCCTCGAGTGCGCCCGTTCACGGATCTGCACGGGCGTCCGGGCCCCGCGAATCTTGGCGGCGACTATACACCGGGCGACGTTTGCATCCTAGAGCAACCCGACCCCCGGAACCGGCGCTTCATTGGCCGGGCTCCGGAAAACGCTCGCCAACCTCCTATACTATCTTCGGTTGCCTTCCCTGCCTTCCTCTCCTTCTCGGTGTATCCTGCCATGGCAACGTCCTCGCTGCGTGATCGCGCCTCGACCTATTTTCGCGACCTGCAAGACCGCATCGTCGCCGGCCTCGAACGCCTGGACGGCCGGAAGTTCCACGAGGACGCCTGGGAACGCGAGGGCGGCGGCGGCGGTCGATCGCGCATCCTCCAGGAAGGCGACGTGTTCGAGAAGGCGGGCGTCAACTTCTCCGACGTGCACGGCGAGATGTCCGAGGAGTTCGGCAAACAGGTTCCCGGCGAAGGCCGGGCGTTCACCGCCTGCGGCGTCTCGCTCGTCTTGCACCCGCGCAACCCCCTGATTCCGACGGTTCACGCCAATTTCCGCTTTCTCACCAAGGGCGACCGGCAGTGGTTCGGCGGCGGCGCCGACCTGACGCCCTTCTACCCCTTTCGCGAGGATGTGATCCACTTTCATCAGGCGTGGCAGCGCGTCTGCCAGGCTCACGCCGGCGTCGTGGACTACGCCCACCTCAAGCGCTGGTGCGACGAATACTTCTTCCTGCCGCACCGCGGCGAGGCGCGCGGCGTCGGCGGCATCTTTTTCGACTACCTGGAAGATGATCTCGAACGCGTCTTTGCCTTCGTCCGCGACGCCGGCGACGCCTTTCTCGACGCCTATCTGCCCATCGCCCGCAAGCGCCTGGCCGAGCCTTACACCGAGGCCCAGAAAGAGTTCCAGGAGTATCGCCGCGGCCGATACGTCGAGTTCAACCTGGTGTACGACCGGGGAACGATATTCGGGCTGAAGACCGGCGGGCGGATCGAATCCATCCTGATGTCCCTGCCGGCGCGGGCGCGGTGGTGGTACGATTACAAACCCGTCCCCGGCTCCCGCGAGGCGGAATTGACCGAGTACTGGCTGAAATCGCGCGACTGGGCCAATGAGAAAGTGTGATCCAGACTTTCAAAGGCCAATCCCCGCGCCTCGTCGCTGCCTCCTCGCGGAGGTATAACGATTCCACGCCCGCCGCTTGCCCCCGAAGGACCGAAGACCATGTCCGAAGACGCCGTACAGCCAACGTCCGCGGTCGCGACCGCACCCGCCGAATCCGCTCCTGACGTCAAGGCCCCGAAATCCGCCCTCTTCATCGTCTTCCTGGTCGTGGTCATCGACTTGCTCGGTTTCGGCATCGTCCTGCCGCTCTTGCCGCTGTTCGGCAAGCACTATGTCGCCGCGCTGCTGGGAGGAGAAGGCCGCACCGGAGTGGGCGGCGCCTTCGTCGGCCTGCTCATGGCGTCGTTCTCGGCTATGCAGTTCCTGTTCGCTCCTCTCTGGGGACGCATTTCGGATCGCGTGGGCCGGCGGCCGATCCTGCTTCTGGGGCTGGCCGGATCGGTGATTTTCTACGCGCTTTTCGGGTACGCCTCCGATCTGCCTGTCGGCCAGGCCGGGCTGGCGCTGACGCTGTTGTTCCTCGCGCGCATGGGGGCTGGCGTAGCCGGCGCCACCATCGCCACGGCCCAAGCTGTCATCGCCGACTGTACGCCGCCGGAGAAACGCAAGCAGGGGATGGCTCTCATCGGGGCGGCCTTCGGCATCGGCTTCACGATCGGCCCGCTGGTTGCCTTCGCTTCGTTGCGGTATTCTCCGGAGCATCAGGCGGCGGTCGGCTACACGGCCAAGAGTGATCTGCAAGCGGGGCCGAAGTCATCCGTTGTGGATGATGTCCACACGCATCGGGGAGTGGTCGGCTACACCGCCTCCGGGTTGTCGCTGCTCGCGCTGATCCTCGGCCTGATCCTGTTGCCGGAGACGCGCAACTTCCTCGCGGCGCCACCCTTGAAACGTGGATGGTTCGACCTGCACGCCACCCGCGTCGCGCTGACCACCCCCGCCATCGCCCCCGTGGTGCTGACCTTCTTCATGGCCACGCTTGGCTTCGCCAGTTTCGAGGTGACGCTTTCGCTGCTCAACAACGAAGCCCTGGGGCTGAAGGACGACAACAATTTCCTCATCTTCGCCTACGTCGGCGTCGTGCTGATGCTCACCCAGGGCGTCCTCTACCGCAAGCTGGCGAAGAAGGTCAGCGAGGTGGCGTTCATGGCGATGGGCATCACCTTCATGGGCCTGGGCGTGCTTTCGCTTGGCGGCGTGACCTACATCGCCGTCAACGAGATGGCCGGCTTTGAAACGCTGCTCACCGTGCAACTGGTCAGTCTGACGCTGGCGGTGGTCGGCTTCGCCTTCCTCACGCCCTCGGCGCAGGCGCTGATCTCGCGGCGCAGCGATCCGGCGCGCCAGGGCGAGATCCTGGGCGTCAACCAGTCGGCCTCGGCCCTGGCGCGAATCCTTGGCCCGATCCTGGGGCTGACGCTGTACTTTGCCACGACGACGCACATGCTGCCGTACCTCTTCGGCGCGGCGCTGCTGCTGCTCATGCTGCCGCTCATCCCGCGCATCCGCCGCGGCGGCGACTTGCCCATCCAGGCGTAAGAGAGGAAGAGATTGGAACCACAGAGTCACAGAGAACACAGAGAAGAGGAAAAAGCAGAGTAAGAATAGGAAAAAGTCGTTCTCTTCTGCAATCTTCTTCAATCTTATTCTTGAATTTCTTCTCTCTGTGTCCTCTGTGACTCTGTGGTTCAAATCTCTTGGCATGCACCGAGAAGCGCAAGGGGACGGTCCATCGGGTGAAGTCTCCGGAAAGACAGAAGCGATCGCCAGACCTGCTCGTTCAGGCTGGTTCTGACTATCTCTTCCTTATGGGATAAGATAGGCGAAAGCATCTCTTTGAGGCTCCGACCCCTGCAACCCACGGACCTGACACCCGGCGCCCGGCTTGGCCCTTACGAGATCCTTGGCGTCCTCGGCGCCGGCGGCATGGGCCGGGTTTACCGCGCCCGCGACGTGAACCTCGACCGTCCCGTCGCCGTGAAGGTGCTGCGCGCCGACTCCGCCGACGATCCCGACTGGCTCGCCCGCTTCGATCGCGAGGCGCGTCTGCTGGCGACGCTCCATCACCCGAACATCGCCGCCGTGTACAGCTTTGACGCGATGGACGGCCTGCGCTACCTCGCCATGGAACTGGTGCCGGGCCAGACGCTGGCCGATCACCTGGCCGCCGGGCCGATGCCCCTGGACGAGGCGCTTGGCGTGTGCCGGCAGATCGCCGAGGGACTGGAGGCCGCCCACGACAGCGGCGTCATTCACCGCGACCTGAAGCCGGCCAACGTGATGCTGACGCCCGAGGGGAAGGTCAAGCTCCTCGACTTCGGCCTGGCCAAGAACACGGCGCCCTGCCCGGAGTCGTTCGACACCGTCGGCCCGGGCGATCTGCAAACCGCCGAAGGCGTCATCGTGGGCACGCCCGCCTACATGGCCCCGGAGCAGGCGCGGGGCAGTTCGCTCGACCGGCGCTGCGACATCTGGGCCTTCGGCTGCATCCTGTACGAGGTTCTCACGGGCAAGCGAGCGTTCACCGGCGCGACGTTGCCGGACACGCTCGTCTCGGTGCTCGGGTCCACGCCGCTCTGGCAAGAACTGCCGGCGGGCGTGCCGCCGCGCCTGGTCGAATTGCTTCGCCGCTGTCTGCGCAAGGACCCGCAGAAGCGCCTGCGCGACGCCGGCGACGTTCGCCTGGAACTGGAGGAAGCGCTCGCGGACCTGGCCCGCGAACCGACGCCCCCGGCCCGTCCTGTCGTCCGCCGGCGACGCTGGGGGCTGGCCCTTCTGGCCGCGGCCCTCGTCGGACTGGCCGCCTTCGCGCTGGGGAGGTGGGGACAGGCGACGGGCCCGGTGGTCTGGTCGGGACAGTTTTTGCTCGGCGGGGCGGTGCGCGCCTACTTCCCGCGGGTTTCGCCGGACGGGAAGTGGCTGGCCTTCATCGTCCTGCACGACAGGCAGGCCCAGGTAGGCGTGATGAACCTTGCCTCGGGGGAGTGGTGGGTGCTCACCCGCAACCGCGAGCGCGGGCTGGTCAGCAGCCTGTGCTGGTCGCGCGACTCGACGCGATTGTTCTTCGATCGGTATCTCGACGTGCCCAACGGCGTCTTCAGCGCATCCCCCTTTGACCGCGCTCCCGAGGGCGCCAGGGAGGCGCCGGTCGTCAAGGAGGCGGAGCATCCCGAGCCGACGGCGGACGGCGGCCTTCTCGTCAGCAAACTTACCAGCGACGGCAATTCCCAGTTGCACCTCTATTCCTCCGACGGGACGCTTCGCCCGGTCGGTCCCCCGGCGGCGTTCGACCTGGGCTGGACGGCCCCCTTCCGCACCCTGCACACGCGGAACGAGGTGGTCTTGTGTGGGAAAATCTTGGACGGCAAGGCGCCCGCGGAACGACGGTTCTACCTCCTCAACCTCGACACGAACGAATACCGGATGCTCTGGACCGGCGACGTCGGCGCGGATTTCGCCCCCCTCGCCGTCTCCCGGAAGGACGACTTTGTCTACACCGTCTTGCCGGCGGAGGACGCCTTCCACATCGTCCGCTTTCCCCTCCACGGCGATCGTTCTCCCCACCCCCTGATGGCGCTGACGACCCAGACGTGGAGCCTGGACGTGGACGCCGCCGATCGGCTGTACATCGACCAGACCATTCGACCATTGCAGGTGCTGCGCTTCGATCTCCCGGCGGAAGCCGGCGGTCCGTCGCGGCCGGGCGCTCGCGCCGTCGAGCGGATCGCGGCGCCGTCGCTGTGGCGCGAGACAGAGATGGTCGCCCCTCCCCTCGAATTGCCCAACGGCGGGGTGCTGCTGCCCAGCAAGGCAGCAGGGCGGGATCGGCTCCTGGCGGCGCTGCCCAGCGGCGCGCTTGTCCCGCTGCTGGAAAACAGCAGCGAGCAAACCAACCTGCCGGCCGCCCTGGCGGGCCCGAATCGGCTGGCGTTTATTGCCGGCTCGGCCACGAACCGGCGGGTGCGGCTGGCCGTCCTGGAAGACGGGCACTGGAGGCTCGACGCCGTCGATCTGGGAGTGCCAGGAGAGGGAGTGACCATGCTGACGGCCGCGCCGGACGGCAAGACCCTCTATTACGTGCAGTCGCGGCAGATCTACGAGGCGCCGACCGACGGGAGCCAACCTCCCAGGAAGATCGAGCGCGGCGATGGGATCGCGGTGTATCCGGACGGCAAACAATTACTTCTCGAGCGATTTGAAAAGTCCGGTGTTGCCCTTTTCCGGCAACCCCGGTTGGGGGGCCGGCTGGAGGCGGTCCAGGTCGAGCCCGGGGCGCTGCGCCTTGCCCCTCGCGTGATCGAGAGCGGCGCCATCCGCCGGGACGGGCGCATCCTGGTGACGGTTGTGTCGAAGGACGTCAGCTTCTGGCGGCCGGGGCTGCTGAGTCCCGACGGAAAGCTGCAACTGCTTCCGCTCGCCTTTGAAGGCGACGTCTACGCGGGAAGCTGGAGCAAGGACGGCACGGTCCTTGGCGTGGGCTGTTCGCTCCAGAGCGATTTGTGGCGGATGGCGCCGCAAGCCCCCGCCCGGCGGGGCTTTCCCTATCTCCCTTGATGGTTCCAAGGGACGGCTCGAAGCGCGACCGCCTCTCGCTTCACTTGACGGGGCCCACGTCCCACGAGCGGACCGTCCCTCTTTCTCCGCCGCTGTACAGCAGCTTTCCATCGGGGGCGAAGACTGTTGCCCGCACAGACCCGTTGTGTCCGCGCAACAGCAGCAACTCCCGGCCGGCCTCGACGTCCCACACCCGCACCGTCCGGTCCCGGGCGCCGCTGGCCAGGCGTTTGCCGTCGGCGCTGACGGCCAGGGCGAGGACGCCCAGCCGGTGGCCCCGGAACGTGCCCCGCTTTTCTCCCGTCGCCCACTTCCAGACCTGGATCAGGGTGTCCTGGCCGCAGGTGAAGAGTCGCTCGCCGTCGGGGTGAAAAGCCACTCCAAACGCAGCCCCGTCGTGCGCCTTCCAGCGGCGCAGCTCGACGCCCCGGGCCACGTCCCAGAGGATCACCGCGCCGGACTCGTCTCCCGCAGCCAGGACCGTCCCATCCGGACTGAACGCGGCGCGGAACAAGCCCGCCTTGCCTCCCTGGAGCACCCCCTGCTTCCGCCCGGCGCCGGCGTCCCAGAGCCCCACGGTTCCGTCGGCGCTTGCCGTGGCCACGCGCTTGCCGTCGGGAGTGAAGGCCACTCCGCGAACCGGGCCGGCGTGTCCTTGCAACACCATCGCCTCGCCTTCGCCGGTCAGCGGCCACAGACGGGCCGTCCGGTCGGCGCTGCCCGAGGCGAGCAGCTTGCCGTCCTTGCGTATGGCCAGCGCCAGCACTGCACCGGTGTGTCCCCGGAGGACCTGCCGGGACGGGCCGGACGGTCGATCCCACAACCGGATCGTGTAATCGGCCTGGCCCGAGGCCAGCGGCCCTTCGCCCGGAGCAAGCGCCAGGTCGCCCACGGCTCCCGCCCGCGGTCGCAGAGCAAACTGGAACCGACCCGGATCCGTCTGCCAGACCCGGATCACCGGCGGCAATCCCATGAAATCCATCAACGGCGCTGCCAGGAATCGACCGTCCGGACTGAACGCCGCCGTCCGCGACCCTTGCAGGCTCAGCATTTCCTCTCCGCTGTCGGCGTCCCACAATTTGACTTCGCCCTGTTCGGCGGCCGGTTCCAGGCTGGCCCCAACCAGGCGCTCTCCATCACGGCTGAACACCAGGTCCGTCAGGTTGCCCGAATGGCCGTGGGTATGCCACACGCGCCGCCCCGCCGCCGCATCCCACAGGTAGAGCTCTCTCCGATCGTTGCTGACCGCCAGCCGGCCCTGGGGCCCATAGGCAAGCGCGACGACGGACGAGCCGTTTCCGTCGATCGGCGTCAGCGCCCGCGACGGGTTGCCTCCACCGGCAGGAAAAAGCTGCACCTGGCTGTTCCGGCCGCCCACGGCAAGCGTGCCGCCGTCGGGGCTGAACGCCGCCGCTCGAGCGCCCGCCGCGCCCGTCCGGTACTCGGCCACGACCTGGCCGTCCGACGCCTGGATGAGGACGACGTTCTCGGCAAGCACCGCGTCCGCACTCGGGGGCGGACGGTCCGGGGCCGGCCCGACGATCACCGCCAGGCGCGTGCCGTCCGGGTGGAAGGTCGCTCCCCGGATGGTCCGTCCCTCGACGCGGAAGAGTTCCCGCGGCGGAGCGTCCCCGTCGGTTTGCCACAGCAGGACGCGGCCGGCACGGCCTGGCGTCGCCGATTCCCGTTCGGCGAGGGCCAGCCGCATGCCGTCCGGGCTGAAGGCAATCGTTGCCGCCTGGCAGGAGAGCGTGTGCAGCAGCCGGTTGGTTTTGACGTCCCAGACCTTCACGGTCCCATCCGCGCTGGCGGAGGCCAGCAAAGAGCTGTCCGGGCGGAAGGCAACCTGGTGGATCGCCGCCTGATGCCCGCGCAACGAGGTGAAGCCGCGTCCGGCGGGGCTCCAGAGCTTGACCGTTCCGGAGAGGTCCCACGACGCCAGTCGCCAGTCCTCTCCCTTCCAGAAGGAGTCGAAGGCGAGTTTCTTGACCACCGCGGCATGCCCACGCAGCAGGCCCCGGGGTTCCCCGGAGGCCACGTCCCACAAACTGACCAGGCGATCCATTCCGCCGACGGCCAGCAGTCCCCCGTCCGGGCTGAAGGCGATCGCCGTCGCCGTCCCCCAGCGCCCGCGCAACGAACCCACTTCCCGGCCGGTGTTCGCGGCGACCAGGACGATGTGGTGCTCCAGCCCGGCGAGGGCCAGCCGGGGCCCGGCAGGGTCGAACGCCAGATCGCTCACTCTTTCCCCTTTCCGCTCGAAGTCGCCGACGGGACGATTGGCCTTCACATTCCAGACGCGAATCCGGCTGTGGACGCGCGGCGGGTCGGGCTGAGGGACGTTCTCGCTTACCGAGGCCAGCAAACCGCCTGGTCCGAAGACCAGCCGCGAGATGGAAGCATCGTGCCGGTAGAGCGCGGTCGATCGCCCGGTTTTCCGGTCGCGGCACACGACGGCGTGGTCGGGCCCGCTCCAGGCAAGGAACTGTCCATCCGGGCTGAACGCCACATTGCTGCATCCCGGCAAGGTTTCGAGCCGCTTCGCCTCCGGACCGGCCACGTCCCACAAGATCGCCTCCCCCAGGATCTGGTGCGGAGTGTTATTGTCTTTCGCCCGCGCAGCCGACGCCGTCGCCAGGCGTCTGCCTCCGGGCGAAAACACCACTTCGACGATCGGCCTCGTGTGTCCTTCGAGCCGCTGCGCCCGGCTTCCTCCGGCCAGGTCGCGCAGCAGGACGACGCCGGGCTTTCCCGGTTCGCCCAGGCCCGCCGCCAGGCGTTGTCCGCCGGGGCTCAACGCCAGACAGCGGAGGTCTTTTGCCTCGGTGTAGCTCAGCAGATCCGCATGGCCAAGGTGCGACAGCAAGCGCCACTCCCAGCCGCGGCGGTCCGGCTGGCACAGGTCCAGGTATTCCATGGCGCGCAAGACGTCGTTGCGCATGTAGGCCTGCCAGGCGGCGCTGAATCGCGCCTGGTAAAGGGCGTGCTGCGCCTCCGCGTTCGCCCGGCGGACCACTTCACGCTCGTTGCCGAGCGCATCCTCCAGTAAACGGATCTCGTTCAGCTTCCGCGCCAGGCTGGCGTCGTACACCCCGGTCAGGATGAGCAGGGCGGCCAGCGCCGTAACGGCGCTGGCCGTCAGGGCCGTCCACACGGGATTGCGTCGCGCGGTTTTCCAGGCGCGCTCGAAGATCCCGGCCGGCCGGGCTTCGATCGGCCGGCCTTCCAGGAAGCGTTCGAGGTCGTTCGCCAGCGCCTCCGCGGAGAGATAGCGGCGGGACGGCGATTTCTCGAGACATTTCAGACAGATGGTTTCCAGATCGCGCGGCGTGCGCGGGTTCAGCCGGAGCGGCGGGACCGGGTCCTTGGTCAGCACCTGCATGGTCGTTTCCGCCGCATTCTCGCCCTGGAAGGGCGGCCGGCCGGTCAGGCATTCGTAAAGGATGGCGCCCAGCGCCCAGACGTCGGCGGCCGGGCCCACCTCCTTGCTGTTGCCGCGCGCCTGCTCCGGGGCCATGTAGGAGGGCGTGCCTATCACGGTTCCCGCCCTGGTCAGGCCCTCGGCGTCGATTCGCTTGGCCAGGCCAAAATCGACCACCTTGGGCGTTCCCTGCGCGTCGATCAAGACGTTGGCCGGCTTCAGATCGCGATGCACCACGCCGGCCTGGTGCGCCGCGTGGACGGCCCGCGCCAGGGTCTGCACCAGGGCCGCCGCGGCCCGCCCGCCCAGGGGCGTCCCGTCCAGCTTGCGCGCCAGGCTCACCCCGTCGATAAATTCCATCGAGAAATAGGGCTGACCCTGGTGCTCGCCGACCTCGTAGAGGTGGACGATGTTGGGATGCGACAGGCGGGCCGTCGCCTCCGCTTCCAGCAGGAGGCGCTTGCGTTCTACTGCGCTGGCCCCCGCGGAATCGCGGATCATCTTCAGCGCGACAATACGGTTCAGGGCGAGATGCCGCGCCTTGTACACTACGCCCATTCCTCCCCGGCCGATCTCTTCGAGGATCTCGTGTCCGGGGAAGTTTGTTGGCTCCGGAAAGGGCGGCGGAAGCGGTTCGGGGGGTTCCGGCAAGGTTCGGGAAGGCGGGGCCAGGGTGTCCTCGAGGACCGCGTGCGCTGCGAACACCCTGTCCAGCAGCGCATCCAGGTCCGGGAAGCGCGCGAGATATTCCTTCTCCGTGGGCCGCTCGCCCCGTCCCTCGCGGTAGAGTACTTCGAGGTAGATCAGGTTGACGATCCGGTCGGGCTGCTGCTGGAGGTCCGGGAACGCTTTCCAGCACAGTGGGATCCGAAGCTTGGAATTCACGTGACTTGAAGTCGCGGC
>JADMIO011184623.1_pt1 | contig 54471 bp, 62 predicted proteins | sample 8958161 | NCBI WGS metagenome assembly JADMIO01 (sample SAMN16585339, study PRJNA669376) | soil metagenome | isolation source: Crop rotation soil | place: USA: Cullars Rotation, Alabama | collected 2011
CGCGACAACTTGTCCACGTGGAATTCTAAGCTTAGGATCCCAATGTGCTGGAAAGAAGGCGAGCGCCGCTCGCAGATCGACGCGCTCTGGCTGAACAGCGCCTTCCTCGACTGGAACCTGCCGGACTGGCGCAAGGTGCAGATGCATCTCGCTGCCGCCGCCGGGCGCTACTACCCGTTCCTGAACGATCCGAAAGCGTTCAAGCCGGATTACACGCGCACGCTTCTTACCGAGTGGGAGTTCGACACCAAGCTCAAGCCCGAGTACGGCTTTCCGCTGTACGCCGGGTGGCTCGCCGCGATCGGCGACGCGTTCGAGAAGGTGCACCGCGGCCTCGCCATCCAGTGCCCGGTGCTGTCGATGCATTCGGACGAGGCGGACGTGGTGCTCAACTGGAAGCACATTGCGAAGTGGTCACGCATGCTGGGCCCGCACGTCACGGTGATGGGCTTTCCCGGCGCCTGGCACGATCTCATCTGCTCGCCCGGCCGCATCCGCGAGGAAGTGTTCAGCCAGCTCTTCGCCTGGGCGGAACGAAGCGTAGCGTTAGCAGCGTAGCCGCCGCCCACGCCACATAGGCGGTGGTGAAGACCCATTCGGGCGCCTGATAGAAGAGGAGCGAGCGCACCCAGCGCCCGACGAACGAGTCGGCCCGCGCACCGCCGCGCAGCGCGTCTTCCCAGACCGTCAGCGGGCACGCCATGCCGATGAGCGCTTCCCCGGCCACGAACACGATCGCGGCCAGGTGAAGGTAGCGGAACCACGGGTTCGCGATCCAGCGCCAGCCGGCCGCGGCGCCGATCCAGACGGCGACGAGGCCGCCGACGATGAAAAGCACGATCCCGAAGTGGACGACGAGGATCGCGTCGGCGATCATGCGGCCAGCATGGCACAACCCCGTTTTCCTCGTCTCACTCCCGAAGCGATGACCCCCGAGCAGCGCGAAGTGGCGGCGCTGATCAGCGCCGGGCCGCGCGGCGAAGTCCGTGGCCCGTTCATCGCGCTCATCCACAACCCGGCGCTCGCGCGCCACCTGCAGGCGCTCGGCGAGCACCTGCGCTGGAAGGGCAAGCTTGCGCCCAGGCTGACGGAGCTCGCCGTGCTCGTCACCGCACGGCGCTGGACCTGCCAGCACGAGTGGTTCATCCACAGCGAGCTCGCGCGCAAGGCGGGACTGTCCGATGCCGCCATCAGCGCGATCGCCGACGGGCGCGAGCCAACGCTGGATGCCGACGAAGCCGCGGTGTACGCGTTCTGCAAAGAGGCGCACGCGACGGGCCGCGTCGGCGACGCGGCCTTCGAGAACGTGCGCGGCCGTTTCGGCCTCGACGGTGCCGCCGAGCTCCTCGCGCTCAACGGCTACTACTCGATGATGGCAATGGTGCTGAACACGGCTGGCCTGCCGCTGCCGAACAACGCGCCGGCGCCGCTCAAGCCATTGTGAACCGCGTACGCGAGAAGCTCGCGCGCAAGGAGCTCGTCCTTTGCATGGGCCTGCGCCAGGCACGCACCGCCGACATCCCGATGATCGCGGCGCAGGCCGGCTTCGACAGCATCTACGTCGACATGGAGCACAGCCCGGTATCGCTGGAGACCGTGTCGACGATCTGCGTCGGCGCGCTCGGCGCTGGCATCACGCCGATCGTGCGGCCGCCGGGCCATGGTGCGGACTGGATCTCACGCGTGCTGGACGGCGGCTCGCAAGGCCTGCTCGTGCCGCACGTGTCGAGCGCGAAGGAAGCGCGCGCGATCGTCGACGCGGCGCGCTTCCCGCCGCTCGGCCATCGCTCGGTGATGGGACCGAATCCGGTGCTCGGCTACAAGGTGCTGCCGCTCGGCGAGGCCATCCACACGCTCAACGCCGAAACGCTGATCATCGTCATGATCGAGACGCCGCAAGGCGTGGAACGCGCCGACGAGATCGCGGCGGTCGACGGCATCGACATGCTGCTCATCGGCTCCAACGACCTTTGCACCGAGCTCGGCATTCCCGGGGATCTGCGCCATCCGAAGCTGCGCGCCGCGTATGAGGCGGTGGCAAAGGCTTGTAAGGCGCACGGCAAATCGCTCGGCGTCGGCGGCATCCGCGGCGACGTGGAGCTGCAGACCCAGCTCGTCGGCCTCGGCGCGCGCTTCATCATCGCCGGCAACGACGTCTCCTACCTCGCCGGCGCCGCGCGCGCCGATGTGCAGGCGCTGCGCAAGCTCGGATGAAGGGCGCCTGCGACGCCCACTTCCACGTCTTCGGACCCGCGGACCAGTACCCGGCGCGCGATCCGAAGCTGCGCTACAAGCCGCCGAACGCGCCGCTCGAGGACTACCTCGAGTGGGCGGAGAAGAACGGCTTCGAGCGCTTCGTCTTCGTGCAGCCGAGCGCGTACGCTCGCGACAACAGCTGCATGCTCGATGCGATGAAGGCCATCCGGCGTCCGTGCCGCGGCATCGTGGATGTGGACGAGGACGCTCCCGATGCGACGCTGGCCGGGATGCACAAGCTCGGGGTGCGCGGCGTGCGCATCAACGTTTCCCCGATCCACCCGCGGGAGGAAGGACTCGCCGCGAAGCTGATGCCACGCATCGACCGGATGGAAGCGCGCTGCGCCGAGCTCGGCTGGCAGCTCGATTTCCTCTTTCCGGGCTGGCTCACCGAGGAGATGCTGCCGCGCCTGGCGAAGCTGAAAGTCGACTTCACCCTGGCGCACATGGGCATGTTCCTCGCGAAGGACGGGCCGGCGCAGCCGGGCTTCCGCCGCCTGATTGACGTGCTGAAGTCGAGCCGCGGATACGCCAAGCTCACCGGCGTCTATCGCATGTCGAAGACGGCGGGATTCGCCGATGCCAAACCCATGGCGCAGGCGCTCATCGACGCGGCGCCCGATCGGCTGATCTGGGGCAGCGACTACCCGCACCTTTCATTCGCCGACCAGGTCGGCTCGGACGAGCTCTTCGCGCTCCTCTCCGAGTGGGCGCCGGACGCAGCGACGCGCCGGAAAATCCTGGTCGACAATCCTGCCCGGCTGTTCGGCTTCTAGCCCTTTTCGCGCGGACGCGCGGGATCGGCGATCCACTCGCTCCACGAGCCCGCATACAGCTTGGCGCCGGTTAAACCGGCGACTTCCATTGCGAGCAGGTTGTGGCACGCCGAGATGCCCGAGCCGCAGTAGTTCACCACGTCGCCCGGCCGGCGCCCGCCGAGCGCCTTTTCGAACTCGGCCTTGAGCTGCGCCGCCGGCTTGAACGTGCCGTCCGGCGTGTTGTTGTCGCCGCTCGATCGGTTGAACGCGCCCGGGATGCGGCCGGCTTCGGGATCGATCGGCTCGGTCTCACCGCGCCAGCGCGGTGCGGCGCGCGCGTCGAGCAATGTCTGCTGGCCGAGGCGGCGATGCACGGTGCGCACGCTCACCGCGGCCTCTTCCTGCAGGTCGATGGGGTAAGCGGTCGGCGAAAGCGCCAGAACGTCGGTGGTGATGGGCCGGCCTTCGCTCTTCCACTTCGCGAAGCCACCGTCGAGCACGGCAACCGCCGAGTGTCCCACCCAGCGCAGCATCCACCATAGGCGCGAGGCGTACAGGCCGTTCGCACCGTCGTAGCAGATCACCTGGTCTTCGCGTCGCAGCCCCGCGCGGCCGAGCCACGCGCCGAATGCCTCGGGATCGGGCAGGGGATGGCGGCCGTTCTTGCCGCTCTTAGGCGCCGAAAGGTCGCGATCGAGGTGGGCGAAGACGGCGCCCGGGATGTGTCCTTCGCGATACTGGCTCTCGCCGACCTCGGGCTTCATCAGGTCGTGTCGGCAGTCGAAGATGCGCCAGTCGCGAAGATGAGCCGCGAGCTCGCTGGTGGAGACGAGGATGGTGTGCGTCATGCTCAGATTGTCGCTTGGATCAGGCGCTTGATTTCGCGGATGCGGGCCTCGTCGCGCTTATAGAAAATCCATTGCTTGATCCGCTTGCCGCGGATCAGTCCCGCCTGGGACAGGATCTTCAGATGCTCGCTGACGGTCGGCTGGCTTACGCCGAGCTTTTCGGCGATCAGCACCGTGCACACTCCGTCATCCACGAGATCGCCGTCGACCTGCTCGCGGAAATGGCTGCGCGGATCCTTCAGCCAGTCGAGGATCTGGAGGCGCTTGTCGCTGGCAAGCGCGCGCAACGCCTCGGCGGTATCGGCTTCGGACATATAGTCAATTAGCTAATCGGCTATATACTACCGCAATGAGCCTCACGCGCGCAGCCATTACGCAAACCGAGGAGCGCATCCGCCCTTATGTACGGCGCACACCGGTGATCGAAGCCGAGGGGCTGACGCTCAAGCTCGAGCTCCTTCAGCACTCCGGTTCCTTCAAGGCGCGCGGCGCCTTTGCCAATCTCCTCACGCGCGAGGTGCCGCCCGCGGGCGTCGTCGCCGCCTCCGGCGGCAACCATGGCGCCGCGGTCGCTTATGCCGCGCAGAAGCTCGGCAAGCGCGCCCGCATCTACGTGCCCACGGTCTCGTCGCTGGCGAAGATCGAGCGCATTCGCTCCTACGGCGCCGATTTGGTGGTGGGCGGCGATCGCTACGCAGACGCGCTGGCCGCGTCGGAGAAGTGGGCGGCCGAAAGCGGCGCGCTGCAGATCCACGCTTACGACCAGGAAGGCGCGTTGCTCGGGCAGGGTACCGTCGGTCTCGAGCTGGAAAAGCAGGCGCCCGAGCTCGACACGCTGCTCGTCGCCGTGGGCGGCGGCGGCCTGATCGGCGGCATCGCCGCCTGGTATGAGAAGCGCATCCGGCTGATCGGAGTCGAGCCTCGCCTCGCGCCCACGCTCAGCAAGGCATTACAGGCTGGAAAGCCCGTGGATGCCGAGGCGGGCGGCATCGCCGCCGACTCGCTCGCGCCGAAGCGCGTCGGCGAGCTGATGTTCCCGCTCGCGCAGAAATACGTCGAGCGGGTGCTGCTGGTGGAGGACGACGCTATTCGCGCCGCTCAGCAGGCGCTGTGGGAATCGCTAAGGCTTGCGACCGAGCCGGGCGGTGCCGCGGCGTATGCGGCGCTGCTGTCCGGGCAGTACAAGCCGGGAAGCGGCGAGCGGGTCGGTGTACTGGTGTGCGGCGGTAACACCACCGCCGTGGATTTCGGCCGCTAGCGGCCGAGCTTGGCGTGCAGCCACTCGTGGAAGTGCACTTCTGCATCTTCCATCGGTGACTGGTACGGGCCCTGGTCGTCGGTGCCGGCTTCGTAGAGCGCACGGCGGCCGCGGTCGAGCTTCTCGCAGATCACGTTGTCCTCGATCGCCGTCTCCACATAGGCCGCCTGCTGTGCCTCGACGAACTCGCGCTCGAAGTGGACGATTTCTTCCGGGTAGTAGAACTCCACGACATTGGTCGTGTGCGTGGGCGAGCGCGGGATCAGGGTGGAGACGATGAGCACGTTCGGATACCACTCGAACGTGAGGCCCGGGAAGTAGGTCGCCCACAGCGCGCCGTGCGCGGGCTCCTTGCCGTCGAGCTGCTTGAGGCAGGCGTCGTGCCACTTGCGGTACACCGGCGTGCCCGGTCGCCCGAGCGCCGCCTTCGGCTCGACGATCTGCACCGAGTACTCGTCGCCGTAGTCGACGGTGAAGTTGTCGCAGTCGGTGAAGTTGCCGAGGCCCGGGTGGAAGTAATCGACGTGGTAGACCTCGAGGTAGGTCTCGATGAAGGTCTTCCAGTTGATGTTGTATTCGTCGACGCGCACCGAGTCGAGCACGTAGCCGCTGAAGTCCCAGTCGGCCATCGTCGTCACTTTGGCGAGATCCTTGCGCGGATCGCGCGGCCCCGCGAAGAGCAGGCCGTTCCAGTTGGTGAGCGGCGTCGAATGCAGCTTCACGCACGGCTGCGACTCGAAGCGCGGCGCGCCGAGGAGCTGGCCCTTGAGATCGTAGGTCCAGCGGTGCAGCGGGCAGACGATGTTCTGCGCGTTGCCCTTGCCCTCGAGCATGGTCGCCTGGCGGTGGCGGCAGACGTTGGAGAGAAGCTCCACGCCGCCAGCATCGCGGACCAGCATTTTCGAATGGCCGGTCCAGGCGAGCGTGTAGTAGTCGCCGACGTTCGGCACCATGAGCTCGTGGCCGACGTAGTTGGCGCCGGCGTCGAACAGCAGTTTTTTCTCGAGCGCGAAGATCTCGGGGTCGAAATACCACGACACCGGCAGGTGCGGGCTCGCCGGCCTTATCTTGCGGTGCGTGAGAATGTCCGCCATTCGTCTCAAAGGTCCTAGAAAAACAGCATTTTATCAAACGCTACAATATCGTGATGAGCGAGCCTTCAGCCGGGCTGTCATTCGAGAAGGCGCTCGCCGAGCTCGAAAAAATCGTCGCGCGCATGGAGTCGGGCGAGCTATCGCTGGAGGAAGCGCTGGCGACGCACAAGCGCGGTCTCGAGCTCGCGCGCCTGTGCCACAAGCAGTTGGAGGCGGCACAGCAGCAAGTCAAGGTCCTGGAGGGCGAAGTCCTGAAGCCGCTTTCCGAGGGAACCGTTCCGGCCAGCGGCGAGAGTGACTGACGCGGCGTTCCAGGCCTGGATGGGCGAGGTCCAGGCCCGCATGGAAGGCGCGTTGTCGCGCCTGCTGCCGCCCCCGCAGGTCGCCCCTGCGCGCCTGCACGAAGCGATGCGCTATGCCGCGCTCGGCGGCGGGAAGCGCGTGCGTCCGCTCCTTGCCTTTGCGGCGGGTGAAGTGGCGCAGGCGCCTGCCGAGCGCCTGGAAGTGGCTGCCGCGGCGGTCGAGCTGATCCACGCGTACTCGCTGGTGCACGATGACATGCCGTGCATGGACGACGACGTCCTGCGCCGAGGCAAGCCCACGGTGCACGTCGAATACGACGAGGCCACGGCGCTCCTCGTCGGCGACGCGCTGCAGACGCTCGCTTTCCAGCTCCTCGCCGAGCATCGCATCGCCGACGACGCCGGCGCGCAGCTCGAGATGGTGAAGCTCCTCGCCGTCGCCGCCGGCTCGCGGGGCATGGCCGGCGGCCAGCAGATCGACCTCGAGAGCACCGGCAAGCAGCTCGCGCTGCCCGAGCTCGAGTTCATGCACATCCACAAGACGGGCGCGCTGATCCGGGCAGCGGTCCTCCTCGGCGCGTCCTGCGGCAAGGCGCTGGCGGAGGCCGAGCGGGCGAAGCTCGACCACTACGCCAAGGCGCTCGGCCTCGCCTTCCAGGTCGTGGACGACCTCCTGGACGCTGAAGCGAGCACCGCTACCCTGGGCAAGACCGCGGGCAAGGACTCCAGGCAGGGCAAATCGACCTATGTATCGCTCCTGGGGGTGCACCGGACCCGGGAGCTCGCCCAGGAACTGCGGGCGGAAGCCCTGGCGGCGGTCGATGACCTCGGTTCTCGCGCCAGACGCCTCTCGGCGCTCGCGGACTTCGTGGTTCTGCGAAAATTCTAGGTTCATGTCCACTCTTACCGGCGACCTCCCGTCGAGCGGAGGCGCCGCTTCCTACGACGCTTCGATGTTCGAGCTGCTGAAGACGATCGACGATCCGGCCGAGCTGCGCGCGCTCGAGCGCCGGCAGCTGCAGCAGCTCGCCGACGAGCTGCGGGCCTACGTCCTGGAATCGGTCTCCAAGACCGGCGGTCATCTCTCGTCCAACCTTGGCACGGTGGAGCTCACCATCGCGCTGCACTACGTGTTCGATACGCCAGAGGACCGCATCGTCTGGGACGTCGGCCACCAGACCTATCCGCACAAGATCCTCACCGGCCGGCGCGAGTCGATGTCGCGCCTGCGCATGCTGGAAGGCATCTCGGGCTTCCCGCGCCGCGCGGAGTCGAAGTACGACACGTTCGGCACGGCGCATTCGTCGACTTCGATCTCGGCGGCGCTCGGCATGGCGGTCGGCGCGCGGACGAAGGGCGAGAAGCGCCATTGCATCGCCGTGATCGGCGACGGCGCGATGTCCGCCGGCATGGCCTACGAGGCGATGAACAACGCCGGCGCGATGGACGTCGACCTCCTCGTGATCCTGAACGACAACGAGATGTCGATCTCGCCGCCGGTCGGGGCGCTCACCAACTATCTCGCACGTCTTCTTTCCGGACGCATGTATTCGAGCGCGCGCCGGGCGAGCGAGCACCTGCTGAAGCGCATCGGCGCGTGGGAGCTCGCGCGCCGTGCGGAAGAGCACGTGAAGGGCATGGTTACGCCCTCCACCTTGTTCGAGGAGTTCGGCTTCAACTATATCGGGCCGATCGACGGCCACGACCTAGACGCGCTCGTGCCGACGCTGCAGAACATCAAGAAGCTGAAGGGCCCGCAGTTCCTGCACGTGATCACGCGCAAGGGCCAGGGCTACAAGCTCGCCGAAGACGATCCAATCGCCTACCACGGGCCGGGCAAGTTCAACCCGGCCGAGGGGCTGAAGAAGGTGGCCGGCGCGAAGCCCACGTACTCGCAGATCTTCGGCGACTGGCTGTGCGAGGTCGCCGAGCGCGAGCCGCGCATGGTGGCGATCACGCCGGCGATGCGCGAAGGCTCGGGGATGGTGGAATTCTCGGAGCGCTTCCCGACGCGCTACTTCGATGTCGGCATCGCCGAGCAGCACGCGGTCACCTTTGCGGCGGGCATCGCGTGCGAGGGCGTGAAGCCGGTGGTCGCCATCTACTCCACGTTCCTGCAGCGCGGCTACGACCAGCTGATCCACGACGTCGCCATCCAGAACCTGCCGGTGCTCTTCGCGCTCGACCGCGGCGGCCTCGTGGGCGGCGATGGCGCGACGCATAACGGCGCGTTCGATTTCGCCTACTTGCGCACCGTGCCCAACCTCACCGTCATGGCGCCCTCGGATGCCGAGGAATGCCGCCAGATGCTGACGACCGGGCTGCAGCTCAACGGTCCGTCAGCCGTGCGTTATCCGCGGGGCGCCGCGCTTGGTGAGATCAGCAAGGAACTCAAAACCGTCCCCGTCGGCAAGGGCATCGTGCGCCGGGAGGGAAAGGGCGTGGCGATCCTCGCCTTCGGCGCGATGCTGAAGCCCGCGCTCGAGGCGGCAGAAGCGCTCGACGCCACGGTGGCCAACATGCGCTTCGTGAAGCCGCTCGATGTCGAGCTCGTGAAACGGCTGGCCGAGAAGCATCATCTGATCGTCACCGTGGAAGAGCATCAGGTGATGGGCGGCGCGGGCAGCGCGGTCTGTGAAGCCCTTGCAGCCCTCAAGGTTGAAAAGCGGGTGCTGCTCCTGGGCCTGCCCGACCGGTTCATCGACCATGGGGACCCGGCCAAGCTGCTGGCCTCAGTCGGCCTGGATGCCGAAGGCATCCGCGCATCAATCCAGAAGGCAATGTCCGACTAATTTAGTCGGGATGGTAAAATCAGTGTTGATGAAAGCACGCGACCTCCAGAACATCCCAGACGTCCAGGCGACCCCGGATTCCCGGAAGCTCGCCATCGACCAGGTGGGCATCAAGGCGATCCGCCACCCCGTCCGCATCAGCGAGCGCTCGGGCGGTGCCCAGCACACCATCGCCATGTTCAACATGTACGTGGGCCTGCCGCACCACTTCAAGGGCACGCACATGTCGCGCTTCGTCGAGATCCTCGCCGCGCACGAGCGCGAGATCACGGTCGAGACCTTCCAGGTCATGCTGCGGGAGATGGTGGAGAAGCTCGAGGCCGAGGAGGGGCGCATCGAGATGGCGTTCCCGTACTTCATCGAGAAGAAGGCGCCGGTCTCCGGCGTGAAGAGCCTGATGGACTACGAGGTCACCTTCACCGCCGAGATCCGCAAGAAAAAGCAGAGCTTCACGATGAAGGTGCTGGTGCCGGTGACGAGCCTGTGCCCGTGCTCGAAGAAGATCTCCGAGCGCGGCGCGCACAACCAGCGCTCGCACGTCACGGTCACCGCGCGTACCAACGAGTTCGTCTGGATCGAGGAGATCGTCGACCTCGTCGAGAAGCAGGCTTCGAGCGAGCTCTACGGATTGCTCAAGCGCCCCGACGAGAAGTACGTCACCGAGCGCGCCTACGACAACCCGAAATTCGTCGAGGACCTGGTGCGCGACGTCGCCGCGGTGCTCAACCTCGATGAGCGCATCGAGTCGTACGTGGTCGAGTCGGAGAACTTCGAGTCGATCCACAACCACAGCGCCTACGCGCTGATCGAGAAAGACAAGAAGGTAACCTGAGACGCGGGCTAGCTGCCCTCCTCGGGGCCGTCGTGCTTGCCGGATCCGAAGCGAACGCACAGGACTACGCGGCGCGGCGCGCGCGCATGGTGGCCGAAGTCGACGCCATGTACGCCGAGACCCAGCGCGAGACCGGTCTGCCGATGATGTCCCCTCCAGTACGTGCCGCGCTCGGCGCCGTCGAGCGCCATCGCCTCGTTCCCGCCGGCCAGCAGGAACCCGCGTATCAGAACCGGCCCTTGCCGATCGGCAACGGCCAGACCATCTCGCAGCCCTACATCGTCGCGCTGTCCACGGACCTGCTGAATCCCAAGCCCACGGACGTGGTGCTGGAGGTCGGCACCGGCTCGGGCTACCAGGCGGCCGTGCTCGCGCAGACGGTGAAGCAGGTCTACAGCATCGAGCTCATCGAGGAGCTTGGCCGGCAGGCGGCGGAGCGCCTGTCCGCGCTCGGCCATCGCAACGTCGAGGTGCGCATCGGCGACGGCTACGCCGGCTGGCCGGAGAAGGCGCCGTTCGACGGCATCGTCGTCACCGCCGCCGCGCCGAACGTGCCGCCGGCGCTCGTTGCGCAGCTCAAGCCGGGCGCGCGGATGGTGATCCCCGTGGGCAGCGAAGGCTTCGTGCAGTACCTGAAGGTGATTACGAAGCGCGCCGACGGCGGCACGGATGAGCGGCAGGTGCTGCCGGTCCGGTTCGTGCCGCTCGTTCCCGGAAAAAAGTAGCTAGAAGCGCTGGATCAGCGTCATCGTCGCGCCCTCGCGCTGCATGTTGACGCGATTCAGGAAGCTCATGCCGAGGAGCGCCTGCTCGAGGCCGGGTCCTTCGTGCACCAGCGTGTCGACGCCGTGCAGCTCGATGCCGCCGATGCGCACCGTGTCCACCCGCACGAGATAGACGGTCGCCGTGCCGTTCGCTGTGTTGCTGGTACCGCGCCGGCCGCTGCGATAGTCAATTCCCAGGCGCTCAGCGTCGCGTTGCGGCAGCGACACCATGGTGGCGCCGGTATCGACCAGGAAGCGCACCGGCACACGGTTCACGGCGCCATCGATATAGAAATGGCCGCGGGGATCGGCCGCAACCTGCACTTTGCCGCCGCCGGCCGCGCTGGCCTCGCCGCTGCGATAGTGCACACCGCGCTGCAGGAGACGCTTCTTGCCTTCAAGCTCGACGGTGGCCTGGTCCCTTTCGACGCTGACCACCGTGACGCCGCGCCACGTCTGGCCGACCTTCACCGTCTTGGGATCGCCGCCGTCGATGGCGAGCACGGCTGCCTTGTCGCCGATCACGCCGATCAGCGCCACATCGGCTGCATGAGCGGCCGCGGCCGCAGAGCCGCCGGCGAGCGCGAAAAGCAAAATAAAATGTCGAGCCATGAAGCCGGTTGCTATTTTCAGGATGTCCTCGACGGAAGGTCCAGGATATTTTGCCACCTACCTCGAGCGGCGCTCGATTCCCTGGAAACTGGTGCCCATCGACGCCGGCGACTCCGTGCCGCGCGACGCGCGCAAATTCAGCGGCCTGGTCTTCATGGGCGGCCCCATGAGCGTGAACGACGAGCTGCCGTGGATTATTCCCGCCCTGGAGCTGATTCGCGATGCGGTGCGGAAAGATGTGCCGCTGCTCGGCCATTGCCTCGGCGGTCAGCTCATATCCAAGGCGCTCGGCGGTACGGTACGGCCCAACCCGGTAAAGGAGATCGGCTGGGGCGAGGTGCGCGTGACCGACAACGAAGTGGCGCGCGAGTGGTTTGGCAGCCTGCAGGCCTTCGAGTCCTTCCAGTGGCACGGCGAGACCTTCAGCATCCCGCACGGCGCGACGCGCATCGTGCAGAACGCGCATTGCGCGAACCAGGGCTACGCCCTCGGCAAGCACCTCGGCCTGCAATGCCACGTCGAGATGACCGAGGAGCTGATCAACTCGTGGCTCTCGAGCGGCGCCGACGAGATGCAGGCGAGCTGCGCGAGCCCGGCGGTGCAGGACGTGGACGAGATCCAGCGCGACGTACGCGAGCGCCTCTCGCGGCTGAACGAAGTAGCGAACCGGCTCTACGACCGCTGGACCGAAGGGCTCGCGCGCAGCTAGTCGCGGAAGTTGATGTACTGAAGGGGCACGTCCGTCACTTTCGAGCGGACCAGCTGGATGGCCGCCTGCAGGTCGTCCTTCTTCGCGCCGGAGACGCGCACCGCGTCGCCCTGGATCGAGGCGTTGACCTTCAGCTTCGCGTCCTTGATGAGCTTCTGGATCTGCTTGCCCTTGTCCTGGCTCACGCCGACCTTCACCGTGATCGGCCGCTTGACCTTGTCGCCCGAGATCTTCTCGATCGCGCCGAGCTCCAGGCAGCGCACGTCGATATTCCTTTTCGCCAGCCTCGCGCGCAGCACGTCGGTCACCTGGCCGAGCTTGAACTCGTCGTCGCCGTAGACGGTGAGCAGGTTCTCGCCCGGCTCGACGCGGGCATCCGAACCTTTGAAGTCGAAGCGGTTGGAGATCTCCTTGTTCGCCTGCTCGACGGCGTTCTTGATCTCCTGCTCGTTCACCTGCGAGACGATGTCGAACGAGGGCATTACTGTGCTTTTACGCCGGCAGCCCGCATCACGTCGCCGAGCACGGTGTACTCGTCCCGCAGGAAGGCGTCGAACTGGGCCGGCGACATGAACATCGCGTCGTTGCCGAGGTTCGCGAGGCGCTCCTTCAGGTCCGGCGCCGCCAGGGCCTTCTGCACTTCCGCATTCAGCTTGCTGAGGATCTCGGGCGGCGTGCCGGCGGGCGCGAGCATGCCGACCCAGAAGTTGAACTCGGCCTTCGGGAAGCCCGCCTCGGCGATGGTCGGGACGTCCGGGAACTGCGGCGAGCGCTTCCCGGTGCTCACCGCCAGCGCGAGCAGGCGCCCGTCCTTGATCTGGCCGACTGCGGTGCTGAGCGGCGTCCAGGTGTACTGCGTGCGCCCGCCCATCGTCTCGGTCAGCGACTCCGGCGAGCCTTTGAGCGGCACGTGCACGGCGTCGATGCCCGCGGCGACGCGGAACTTCTCGGCGCAGATGTGCGCGGCGCTGCCGGTACCGGCCGTGGCGTAGTTGAGCTGGCCGGGTTTCGCTTTTGCCATCGCGACCAGGTCCTTCACCGTCTTCACGCCGAGCTGCGGCGACACCACCAGCACGCAGGGTTGTCCGGCGATCGGCGCTACGCCGGTCACGTCCTTCAGCGTGTCGTACTGCAGGTTCGCGTAGAGCACCGGATTGACGACGTGGCCGGTGGAGACCACGGCGAGCGTGTACCCGTCCGCCGGCGACTTGGCGAGCTGCGCGATGCCGATCGTGCCGCCGGCGCCGGGACGGTTCTCGACGATGAACGGCTGGCCCATGGCGCTGCCGAGCTTGTCGGCCACCGGGCGCGCCATCGTGTCGGTCGCCGATCCCGGCGTGAAGGGGACGATGATGCGCACCGGCTTCGACGGGAACGATTGCGCGGCGGCTCCAGAGACGGCGACGGCCAATACGGCGGCGGCGAATGCTTTCACGGTTGGACTCTCCGTTAGCGGATGTTGAGCCGCTGCACCTCTTCGATCCAGCGCGCCGTGGCGGTGCGGATCCAGTCGATGTCGGCAGGGGTCTCGTAGAGCGAGTACAGCGAGAGATTGAGCGCGCGTCCCCGCACGAGGAGGAGCGTCGTGCTGGAGAGCAGGTACTTCGCCGGCGCGTCGCGGCTGCGCGGTGGATCGGGCATGCGCGCGCCCTGCAGGACCGACTCCACGTCCTGGTCGCGGCGCAGCTCCGCGATCAGTGCCGTGCGTCCGCGCATGCTGTCCAGATGCGCGCGCACGTCGGCGCCGGCCGGCGCCGGTGCGCCGACCTCGCGCATCGCGTCGGCGACCAGCTGGCGGAAGGCGGTCTGCGTGACGCGCACGCCCTCGAAAGGCTTGGGCGTCACCACCAGGCAGTAGCGGCGCAGCTCCGGCGTATCGCCGACGGTGAAGCGGCGCACGTCGATGTCTTCGAGCGCGAACAGGATGATGCGGTTCGACGCAGAGGTGAGCGCCTCGGCGAGCTCGAGCAGGCGCGGCGAGCCGGTGGCCTGCACGTCGGTGAATCCGGGCGGCGTGTCGAGCCCGATGCGCGCGTCGCCGAGCTGCACCGCGAAGGGCGCAGCGGATGCGCAGTGGACGAACAGGGCCAGGACGAAAGCTATCGGGCGCACGCGCGGCATTTTAGCCCCATGACTTATCATGCGCTTTTAGGAGAAAGAAGAGCTTTGGCCACCATCCTCGGCACGCTGCCCAAGGGCGAGAAGATCGGCATCGCGTTCTCCGGCGGCCTCGACACCAGCGCCGCCGTGCACTGGATGCGCGCGAACGGCGCGCGCCCGTACGCGTACACCGCCAACCTCGGCCAGCCCGACGAGTCGGACTACGACGAGATCCCGAGGAAGGCGCTCGCCTACGGCGCGGACAAGGCGCGCCTGGTGGAGTGCCGGCCGCAGCTCGTCGCCGAGGGCATCGCGGCCATCCAGTGCGGCGCGTTCCACATCTCCACCGCGGGTGCCACCTACTTCAACACCACGCCGCTCGGCCGCGCGGTGACCGGCACGATGCTGGTCGTCGCCATGCGCGACGATGGCGTCGGCATCTGGAGCGACGGCAGCACGTACAAGGGCAACGACATCGAGCGCTTCTACCGCTACGGGCTGCTCGCCAATCCGACCCTGCGCATCTACAAGCCCTGGCTCGACCAGCGCTTCATCGACGAGCTCGGCGGCCGCAAGGAGATGTCGGCGTACCTGAAGAAGGCCGGCCACGACTACAAGATGAGCGCCGAGAAGGCGTACTCGACCGATTCCAACATCCTCGGCGCGACCCACGAGGCCAAGGACCTCGAGTACCTCGACAAGGGCCTCTCGATCGTTCAGCCGATCATGGGCGTCGCGTTCTGGAAGACCGAGGTCAAGCCGGAACGGGTGAGCGTGCAGTTCGAGGAAGGCGCGCCGGTCGCGCTCAACGGCCAGCGCTTCTCCGACGCCGTGAAGCTGATGGAGGAGGCGAACACCATCGGCGGCCGCCATGGCCTGGGCATGTGCGACCAGATCGAGAACCGCATCATCGAGGCGAAGAGCCGCGGCATCTACGAGGCGCCGGGGATGGGGCTATTGCACATCGCCTATGAGCGGCTCATCACCGGCATCCACAACGAGGACACCATCGAGCAGTACCGCACCAACGGCCGGCGCCTCGGACGGCTCCTCTACCAGGGCCGCTGGTTCGATCCGCAGGCGCTGATGCTGCGCGAAACCGCGCAGCGCTGGGTCGCAAAGGCCATCACCGGCGAGGTGATACTCGAACTGCGCAGGGGGAACGACTACTCCATCCTGGATACGAAGAGTCCGAACCTCACCTACAAGCCCGAGCGCCTGACGATGGAGAAGGGCGAAGAGGTGTTCTTCACGCCCGCCGACCGCATCGGCCAGCTCACCATGCGCAACCTCGACATCGCCGACACGCGCGACAAGCTCGGCGTGTATGGCGAGGCAGGCCTGCTGGGCGATGCCGGCCTGCCGCTGCTCGGCGACCCGAAGAAAAAGCCCTAGCTACTTCCCGACGGCGAGCTTCACGCCGAACCCCACCAGCATCGTGCCGGCCACGCGATTCAGCCACAGGGCGACGCGCGGGCTCGCGCGCATGCGGTCGGCGGCGAAGTGCGCGATCGAGATGACGATGACGCAGTAGAGGAAGGTGAGCGCAGCGATGGTGAGCGCCATCACCCCGAAGGTGGCGAGTCCCTGGTGACGCGCTGGATCGACGAAGAGCGGAAAGAACGCCATGTAGAACACGATCGCCTTCGGGTTGAGGAGCGTGATCAGCATGGCCTGCCGGAAGAAACGCCGCGGCTGCATCTTGAGCACCGGCGCGTCGCCGGGCTTGGCGAAGATCATGCGCACGCCAAGGTAGGCGAGGTAGATCGCACCGGCGTACTGCACCAGGCCGAAGAGCGCCGGGTTCGCGGTGAGCACCGCGGCAACGCCGGCCACCGCGAGCCACATCAGCACCTGGTCGCCGACGATGACGCCGAGTGTCGCCGCCAGGCCGCCGGGGAGGCGGCCTTTCGTGGTCGAGGTGATGATGGCGAGGTTGCCGACGCCCGGAATCGCGAGAAACACGATCACCGCGACGACGAACGCCCAGTAATCGGCGATGCCGAACATCAGAGGCGCTGCTGCAGGAACCGAAGCAGCTTGGGCGCGAGGAAGCCGTTCGGATTCGTGTCGTCCACCGGGTCCCACACCCAGAAGTGCGGTGCGCCTTCGACCGGCACCGGGCGCACGAAGTAGCCGGCCTGCTTGAGCGCCAGCATGAAGGCTTCGGACTGCGACTTGAAGTCCACGATGTCGTCGCGCGTGCCCCAGACGACCAGGAAGGACGTCGAGTTGTTCTTCGCCGAGACGTAGGAAAGCGGCGAGGCGTCGAAGTACGGCCGCTTGTCGTCGATCGCGCTCACACCGACGAATTTCTCGACGATCGAGTCGCGCGGCCGCGACTCGAGATCGTGCTGCCATTGGTGGTACATGTCGAACACGCCATAGATCGGCACCGCGACCTTCACCTTCGCGCTCTGGCTCGCGTGCGGATCATTCTTGTATGCGCCGGCGAAAGAGGGATGGTCGCCGGCGAGCGCCACCAGCGCGGCCAGGTGACCCCCGGCGGAATCACCCATCACGCCGATGCGGTCCGGGTTGATGCGCAGCTCGCCCGCGCGTCCCTTGAGGAACTGTATCGCCGCGCGCACGTCGTGCAGCGCCTCGGGGAAGGTCTTCTGCCCGGGCTTCGAGAGCCGGTAGCTGATCGCGTACACGGCATAGCCGCGGTTGGCGAGGTACGGGCCCCAGTGCTGATAACCGAACGGACCGCCGATCTGCCAGCCGCCGCCGTGGATGGCGACGATTACGGGATGCGGCCCCGGAGCCTTGGGAAGGTAGAGATCGCCGGAGAGCTTGACCCCGTCGTGGGTGGCGTACTCGAGCGCCTTGCGGACCTCGTGATCGGTTTGTGCGATGGCGAGCGGTGCGACAGCGAGAAGCAGCCAGCAAATCCAACGCATGTGAACCTCCCCGGGTTACTTGCGATCGGTAACTTTTCCCAGCACCAGAAACTCGAGCAGCGCCTTCTGCGTGTGCAGGCGGTTCTCCGCCTCGTCCCACACCACGCTCTGCGGACCGTCGATCACCTCGGCGGCCACTTCCTCGCCGCGGTGCGCCGGCAGGCAGTGCATGAAGAGCGCGTCCTTCTTCGCTGCCTTCATCATCTCGGCGTCGACCTGCCAGTCTACGAAGTCGCGCTTGCGCTCCTCGTTCTCCGACTCGAAGCCCATCGAGGTCCAGACGTCGGTGGTGACGAGATCGGCGCCGCGTGCGGCGTCCATCGGGTCGGTGAACGCCTTGGCGTTGCGGTTCATGCGCTCGGGCTCGATCTCATAGCCCGGCGGCGTGGAGATGTTGAGCTTGAAGTCGAAGATCTCCGCCGCCTGCAGCCACGTGTTGCAGACGTTGTTGGAGTCGCCGATCCATGTCACGGTGCGGCCCTTGATCGCGCCGCGCTGCTCGATGTACGTGTAGACGTCCGCCAGGATCTGGCAGGGGTGGTACTCATCGGTCAGGCCGTTGATCACCGGCACGCGCGAGTTGCGCGCAAAGCGGTCGATGATGTCCTGCTCGAAGGTGCGCACCATGATGACGTCGCACATGCGCGAGATCACCTGCGCCGCGTCCTCGACCGGCTCGCCGCGGCCGAGCTGCGAGTCCCGAGAGTAGAGGTAGATCGCCGCGCCGCCGAGCTGGTGCATCCCGGACTCGAACGACATGCGGGTGCGCGTGGAGGGTTTCTCGAAGATCATCGCGAGCGTGCGGTCTTCGAGCGGCCAGTAGCGCTCGTAGCGCTTGAACTTGTCCTTGATCGCCCGGGTGCGCGCGAACACGTACTCGTGCTCCTCGCGCGAGAAGTCCTTGAACTGCAGGAAATGCCGCAGCGGCGCCTTCGGCTGCGACACCTTAAGCAGTCACACGGTTGCCGATGAAAGCCTTGACGAGCGGCACCAGGCGCGCGAGCACCTCGCGCGCTTCGGCTTCCTTCATGACGAGCGCCGGCAGCAGGCGCACCACCTTGTCGACCGTGACGTTGATGACGAGGCCGGCTTCCAGCGCCTGCTTGACGAGATCGCCGCAGGGCTCTTCGAGCTCGAGGCCGATCATCATGCCCATGCCGCGCACTTCCGCCACGCCTTTCTGACCGCCGAGAGCGTCGCTCAGCCCCTGGCGCAGCAGGCCGCCGACGCGCTCGGCGTTGGTGAGCAGGCCTTCCTCCTTCATCGTGTCGATGGTGGTGCGCACCGCGGTCATGGCGAGCGGGTTGCCGCCGAAGGTCGATCCGTGGTTGCCGGGCTTGAACACGCCCTTGGCGCGGCCGCCGATCACGCAGGCGCCGACCGCGACGCCGGAGCCCAGCCCCTTGGCGAGCGGCACGACGTCGGGCAGGAAGCCGGCGTGCTGGTAGACGAACCATTTGCCGGTGCGGCCGAGGCCGCACTGCACCTCGTCGGAGATGAAGAGCCAGCCCTTCCGCTGGCACAGCTCATGGAGGCCGCGCAGGTAATCGAGCCGCGAGACGTTGATGCCGCCTTCGCCCTGGATCGGCTCGACCATCACCGCGCAGATGTTGCGGTTGTGCTCGCCCGCCTGGCGCACCGCTTCCAGGTCGTTGAGCGGCACGCGCACGAAGCCCGAGACGAGCGGCTCGAATCCCGCCTGCACCTTGCGGCTGCCAGTGGCGGACAGAGTGGCGAGCGAGCGGCCGTGGAACGCCTTTTCCATGACGACGATCGCCGGCTCGGCGATGCCCTTGTCGTGGCCGTACTTGCGCGCGATCTTGATCGCGCACTCGTTCGCTTCCAGCCCGGAGTTGCAGAAGAACACCTCGTCGAGGCCGGTGATCTCGGCGATGCGATCCGCCGCCGCTTCCTGATCGGGAATGCGCCAGAGGTTCGACGTGTGGATGACGCCGCTCTCGATGCGTCGGCGCAGGGCCTCGGTGAGCTTGGGGTGCGCGTAGCCGAGCGTGTTCACCGCGATGCCGGCGAGCGCGTCGAGATATTTCTTGCCCTGCTCGTCCCAGAGCCAGACGCCTTCGCCGCGGACGAAGGCGACGTTCTGCCTGGCATAGGTGTTCATCACATGCGACATGGCACCCCCAAATGCAAAACGGCGGCCCAAGCCGCCGTTGCAGAAAATGTAGCAGATTTTCCTCTAGGGCAGGCGCTGCAGCCCTTTTTCTTCGGCGGGCTTGAGCGCCCGGATGCAGGGCAGGTAGCCCTCGTAGACGATGCCGTGCATTTCCATCTGCTTGTGCGAATGCAGGAGGTCGCCGACGTAGCGCGCGATCGGCTGGGTGATCACCTGGCCCGGCACCAGCACCGGGATGCCGGGCGGGTAGGGCACGATCTGGTCGGCGCAGACGCGGCCGGCGAGCGAGCGGTTGAAGCGACCGCGCTCGTCGAACACCGGCACCAGCTCGCCGCCGCAGTAATAGGCGTCGCGCGGCAGGTAGCGCAGCCGGGTGAAGCCCGGGATCTCGGGCGTCTGCACCAGGCGCCGCGGCGGCCGGCCCTGGCGCGCGATGCGCATCAACGCGTCATACAGCCGCGAGACTTTCGAGCGGGTGGTACCGATGGTCAGGAGCAGCGTGAGCGTGTTGAAAGTCGATTTCTCGACCTGGATGTTGTAGCGCTCGAAGAGCTCCTTCTGCAGGTCCTCGACCGTGTAGCCGCAGCCGGAGATGTCGATGGTCACCTTGGTCGGGTCGAGACGGATACCGTCGTCGCGCACCTGGGGAGGCAGCAGGTCCTCGAGCTCGAGCACGCGGAACACCTTGGTCGAGTTCACGAGCTGGCGCACTTCCTTCGCCAGCTCCAGCGTGCGCGAGAGCAGCTTGTAGCCTTCCATTACCGCCTGCTTGCGCGCGATGTCGAGGCTCGCGATCAGCCCGTACTGAGGGCTGGTCGAGGTGTGCATGTTGAAGTTCTCGCGGAAGAGGTGCTCGCGGAACGTCGGGTCGTTGACGTGGATCATCGACGCCTGCGAGAACGCGGAGAGCACCTTGTGCGTCGACTGCGTGGCGTAGTCCGCGCCGGCCTCCAGCGCGGTGGGCCGGAACTCCGGGTGAAAGCGCGCGAAGCCGTACCACGCCTCGTCGATGATCACCTTGATGCCGCGCTCGTGCGCCGCCTCCACGATCGGCGGCAGGTCGTAGCGCAGGCCGTCGTAGGTGCACGAGGTGATGATCAGCGCCTGCGCGTCCGGGTGCTGACGGATCGCCTTGAGCAGCGTCTTCTTCGGCACCGGGCCGTACAAGCCGTACTTCGGATTGAGCGAGGCATCGACGTAAATCGGATGCGCACCCGATAGCACGACGCCGTGGTGCACGCTCTTGTGGCAGTTGCGATCGAGGATCAGCTTCTCGCCCGGCGCGATCAGCGTCTGGAAGATGACCTTGTTGGCGGTCGAGGTGCCGTTCGTAGCGAAGAAAGTGCGCTTGGCGCCGAACGCCTTCGCCGCCTTGGCCTGCGCTTCCGCAATCACCGCCTTCGGCTCCATCAGGGAGTCGAGCATCGGCACCGACACGGAAAGGTCGGCGTCGAATACGTGCTCCCCCATGAACTCGTAGAAGTCGTTGATCCACGGGCTCGCGCGCAGGGACTCGCCCGACGAGTGCCCCGGGGTGTGCCACTGGTCTTTCGCCATCCAGACGTAGTTCTTCAGCTGGTCGTAGAACGGCGTGCGCGCGCGCTCCTGGATCTGCGCGTTGAGGATGCGGTAGATGCCGCGGTAGTCGCGCTCCTCGCGGTAGAAGTAGCCGTCGACTGCCTCGGCGAAGAGCGCGTCGACGATGTCGTCCTCCTGCTCCTGCGCGATCAGGATGTAGACGTCGAGCTCGGGCCGGAAGCGCGTGATGCGCTGCACGAGCTCGAGCGCCGACATCTGCAGGGTTCTCTCCTTAGCCCCGTTCTTGCGCTCGAGGGAATAGAGCGTGTCGTCGACCAGCACTGCCTGCAGGTCGCCGTCGCGCTCGATCACCTCGAGCGCCTCCTTGGCGGTGGTGACGCCGACGAAGCTGATGCCGAGCGGGTTGTCGAGCGAGCGCGCCGCCGCGTTGAGGCCTTTGACGAACTCGCGCAGGACGAGGTTCTCGTCATTGATGACGAGGATCCGGCTGGCCGGCTTTACCAGGCGAGCCCCCTATAATCCGCCGCATGCAAGAGGTCTCTGAATTCGTCATCCAGGGGGTGACGAAGGACGGCAAGCCGTTCCGGCCCAGCGACTGGGCCGAGCGGCTGTGCGGCGTGATGTCCGCTTTCGGGGGCGATCACCGGATGCAGTACTCGCCGTTCGTGCATCCGATCACGGCGAACGGCGTGCGCTGCGTGGTGGTGGATGTGCGTCTTGAGCAGATCGAGCCGATGGCCTACCGGTTCCTGCTCAGCTTTGCCAAAGACAACGAGCTCAAGGTGCGCGACGGTCGGGTCGAGGAGCGCACCAAGCTCGCCGAGCTGCAGCGTGTGGGCGATACAGCCTAGGTTACTTCAGACCTTTGATAGCCTGGGCGAGACGGCTCTTGTGCCGGTCACCCGCGTTGCGATGCAGGATGCCCTTCGCGACCACGCGGTCGATCACGCCCTGCGCGTCGCGCAGCTCTTTCGCCGCCTGGTCCTTGTTGCCCGCGGCCACCGCTTTCTTCACGTCCTTGATCGCGCTACGCACGCGCGTGCGCAGGCTCATGTTGTGGTCGCGCCGCTGCAGCGCCTGACGGGCGCGCTTGCGCGCCGATTTGATGTTTGCCATGGAGTCCGTACGTCCTTGAAAAGGGGGCGAATTCTAACATGAACCTCCTGCGGGCCCTGGTCACCGTGAGTGGCTTGACGCTGATTTCGCGCGTCCTCGGCTTCGCCCGCGATTTCATCATCGCCCGGGCGTTCGGCGCGGGGGTGGCTACCGATGCATTTTTCGTCGCGTTCCGCCTGCCGAACCTCCTGCGGCGTCTGTTCGCCGAGGGGGCGTTCTCGCAGGCCTTCGTGCCGGTGCTTGCCGAGCAGAAGAACAAGACCTCGGCGGAGGAGGTGCGCGGCGTCATCGACCGCACGGCGACGCTGCTGTTCCTCGCGCTGGTGGTGACGGCGCTGATCGGCATCGCCGTCGCGCCGCTGGTGGTCTATGTGTCGGCGCCTGGGTTTGCGAGCGACCCGGCGAAGTTCGATCTCACGGTGACGATGCTGCGCATCACCTTCCCGTACATCGCGTTCATCTCGCTGGTCGCGTTGGCCGCCGGAATCCTTAATACCTGGAACCGCTTCTCGGTGCCGGCCTTTACGCCGACGCTCCTCAACGTCGCCTTCATCATCGGCGCGCTTTTCTTCGCCGACCACTTCAACCCGCCGGTGCTGGTGCTCGCCTGGGCGGTGTTTGCCGGCGGAATTCTGCAGCTCGCGTTCCAGGTGCCCTATCTCTACCGGATGGGACTCCTGCCGCGCTGGCGGCTCGACTTCAAGCACCCGGCGGTGCGGCGGATCCTGAAGCTGATGGCACCGGCCGCCTTCGGCGTATCGATCAGCCAGATCTCGCTCCTCATCAACACCATCTTCGCCTCGTTCCTCGTCACGGGCAGCGTGTCGTGGCTCTATTACGCGGACCGGCTGATGGAATTTCCTTCCGGCATGCTGGGGGTCGCGCTCGGCACCATCATCCTGCCTAGCCTGTCGAAGTACCACGCCGACGCGAACCACGAAGAGTACGCGCGCCTGCTCGACTGGGGGCTGCGCCTCACGGTGCTCCTCGCGGTGCCGAGCGCGGTGGCGCTGGCGGTGCTGGCACTGCCGCTCATCACGGCGCTCTTCCACTACGGGCGCTTCAGCGCAGAGGATGCGTGGATGACGCGCGAGGCGCTGATGGCCTACAGCGTGGGCCTGGTGGGCATCATTCTCGTCAAGATCCTCGCGCCCGGCTTCTACGCGAGACAGAACATAACGACTCCGGTAAAGATCGGCATCTTTACGCTGGTCATGACGCAAGCCATGAACCTCGCCTTCATCGGGCCGCTCAAGCATGCGGGCCTCGCCCTCGCCATCGGCCTGGGCGCGTGCCTGAACGCCGTGCTCCTCTACCGCGGGCTGCGCAGCCGCGGCATCTACACCCCGCAGCCGGGCTGGGGCGTGTTCGTGCTCAAAGTGCTGGCGGCCAACTTCTTCATGGCCGTGGTGCTCTTCAGCACGATGGGCGAGGCGGCGTGGTGGTTCTCCGCCCCCTGGCACCTGAAGCTGGGGGCGGTGCTCGGCCTGACGGCCCTCGGGGTCGCCGCCTACGGCGCGGCGCTCGCCCTCTTCGGCTTCAGGCCGCGCGATTTCTCGAGGCGCGGAGCGGCTTGATGGGCGTGGCGCTGGAATCCTTTGCCGAGCTCCTCGCGCGCGAGGATGTGCGCATCGACCTCGCGCACGCCTGCCTGATGATCGCGCAGGACGCCTATCCGAAGCTCGACATCGAGCGCTATCTCGGCGAGATCGAGCGCATGGCGATGCGGCTGCGCGGCCGCATGCCGCAGACGCTCGCGCCCGAGGAGCGCGTCGCGGCGCTGAACGAGTTCCTGTTCGACGAGATCGGCTACGCCGGCAACACCGAGACGTACTACGACCCGCGCAACAGCTACCTGAACGAGGTGATGGACCGCAAGGTCGGCATCCCGATCACGCTCTCCGTGCTCTACATGGCGGTGGGCCGCCGCGTCGGCCTGCCGCTCGAAGGCGTCTCCTTCCCGGGCCACTTCTTGGTCCGGCTGCGGCTGCGAAACGGCGTGCTGATCCTCGATCCTTTCGCGGCCGGCGCGCCGCAATCGGCGGCGGAGCTGCGCGAGCGCCTGCAGCGCGTGATCCCGGCCGGCGCGCTCGACAAGGTGGCCACCGCCGACCTGCCGCTCGAGCAATTCCTCGAGCCGGCGACCAATCGCCAGATCCTCGCCCGCGTGCTGCGCAATCTCAAAGGCATCTACCGCAACGACGACAAGCCGCAGGACGAGCTCGATGTCCTGAACCGCATGATGCTGGTCGCGCCCGAGTCAGCCGCGGAGCTGCGCGATCGCGGCATCGTCTACCAGCGCCTGGAGTGCTACCGCGCGGCGCTGAAGGACCTCACCGACTACGTCGAGCGCGAGCCCAACGCCCCGGACTTCGAGGATGTCAGGGTGCGCATGATGGAGCTCAGCGCACTTTGTGCGCGCCTCAATTAGGCGCTTTGCGCGCGGCTCAACTAACGTCCTACAATCGCCCCTCCTAAATCCGAGGGGGCAGAATGCAACGCAGATCATTCCTGAAGAAGGCCGCCGCCGGCGTCGCGGCCTCCGCCGTCGCCGCGCCGGCCATCGCGCAATCGCAGCCGACCGTCAACTGGCGCATGGCCACCAGCTGGCCGAAGAGCCTGGATACGCTGTTCGGCGGCGCCGAGATGGTCGGCAAGCGCGTGGCCGAGATCACCGACAACAAATTCCAGATCCGCGTCTTCGCCGCCGGCGAGATCGTGCCGGCCCTGCAGGTCCTGGACGCGGTGCAGGCGGGCACAGTGGAGTCCGGCCACACGGCACCTTACTACTACTTCGGCAAAGACCCGGCTTTCGCCTTCGGCACCGCGGTGTGCTTCGGCGGCAACGCCCGCCAGCAGACCGCCTGGTGGCACTTCGGCGGCGGCAAGGAAGCCATGGCGCCGCTCTGGAAGGACTACGGCATCGTGTCGATGCTGGCCGGCAATACCACCTGCCAGATGGGCGGCTGGTTCCGTAAAGAGATCAAGTCCGTCGCCGACCTGAAGGGCGTCAAGATGCGCATCGGCGGCATGGCCGGCCTGATCCTCGCCAAGCTCGGCGTGGTGCCGCAGCAGCTCGGCGCGCCCGACATTTATCCCGCGCTCGAGAAAGGCACCATCGACGCGGCCGAGTGGGTCGGCCCGTACGACGACGAGAAGCTCGGCTTCAACAAGGTGGCGAAGAATTACTACTACCCCGGCTTCTGGGAAGGCGGCCCGATGCTGCACTGCCTCATCAACGAGAAGAAGCTCGCCGACCTGCCGGCCCACTACCGGGCCGCGCTGGAGACCGCGTGCGGCGACGTCAACCAGTGGATGCAGGCCAAGTACGACGCGCAGAATCCGCCGGCGCTTCGCCGCCTGGTGGCCGGCGGCGCGCAGCTGCGTCCCTTCCCGCGCCCCGTGCTCGAGGCTGCCGAGAAGGCGGCCTACGAGGTGTACGCCGAGATGGAAGCGAAGAGCGCGCACTTCAAGCGCATCTATCCGGAGTGGAAGAAGTTCCGCGACGAGCAGTTCCTCTGGTTCCGCGTCGCCGAGCAGAGCTACGACAACTACAGCTTCAATTCCAAGATCGGCCAGCCGGCGGCCGAAGGCAAGAAGAAGTCCTAGGGTCCGCAGCCAGAAAAAACCCCGCCTCGGCGGGGTTTTTTTATTTCTGCGGCGTGGAGAAGTCCGGCGGCGCCTCCTCGCCCCCGGGACGCTCCTCCTGCTGGATCTCGATCTTCACCTTCGACGGGTCGACGTCGCTTGGCTTGTCGAGGAAGGCGGTGACGAGCTGCGGGAAGGCGATGACGATGCCCACCATGATGAGCTGCAGCACCACCCACGGGATCGCGCCCCAGTAGATGCTCGAGCTCTTCACCTCCTTGGGCGCGATGCCGCGCAGGTAGAAGAGCGCGAAGCCGAACGGCGGGTGCATGAACGAGGTCTGCATGTTCACGCACAGCAGCACGCCGAACCAGATGAGATCGATGCCGAGCTTGGCCGCCACCGGCGCGAGCAGCGGCACGATGATGAAGGCGATCTCGAAGAAGTCGAGGAAGAAGGCGAGGAAGAAGACGAACAGGTTGACGAAGATGAGGAAGCCGACCGCGCCGCCGGGCAGGTGCGAGAGCAGGTGCTCGATCCAGGTGTCACCATCGACGCCGCGGAAGGTGAGCGTGAAGATCGTCGAGCCGATCAGGATGTAGATCACCATGGCGGTGATGCGCATGGTCGACTGCGAGGCCTGCACGATCAGCTGGCGCAGGTCGCGGATTGTCACCGCTTCCCACAGCACCAGCGCCAGCGCGGCGTAGAACACGATGAAGAGCGGCACGCGCACCGCGTTGAACGCCTCGCTCGAGAGGAGCGCGAGCACGCTGATGACGCAGATGGTGACCGCGCCGACCCAGGAGGCAATACGACCGCGCCGCGAGAATTCCGGCCGGTGGAGCACGGCGAGCACGATGGCGCCGACCATGCCCATGGCGCCGCCTTCGGTCGGCGTGGCGAGGCCGAGGAAGATGGTGCCGAGCACGAGGAAGATCAGCACCAGCGAGGGCACGATGCCCCACAGGCACTTCTTCACCAGCGGCCAGCCGGTGATGGTGCGCGACTCGGCCGGGATGCCCGGCACCCATTGCGGCTTGACGATGCTGACGCCGAACACGTAAAGCGAGAAGAGCAGCACCTGGATCAGGCTCGGGCCCCAGGCGCCGGCGTACATGTCGCCCACCGAGCGGCCGAGCTGGTCGGCGAGCACGATGAGGACGAGGGATGGCGGAATGAGCTGCGTGATGGTGCCGGAGGCGGCGATCACGCCGGTGGCGAACCGCATGTCGTAGCCGTAGCGCATCATCACCGGCAGCGAGATGAGGCCCATGGCGATCACCGACGCGGCCACCGTGCCGGTGATCGCGCCGAGGATCGCGCCGACCACGATCACCGCATAGCCCAGGCCGCCGCGCACCGGGCCGAAGAGCTGCCCCAAACCGTCCAGCAAATCCTCGGCGAGCCCGCAGCGCTCGAGGATCGCGCCCATCAGCGTGAAGAAGGGGATGGCGAGCAGGGTGTCGTTCGAGAGGATCCCGAACACCCGCTCGGGCAGCGCCTGCATGAAGGCGAAGGTGAACTGGCCCTGCTCGATGGCGATGAACCCGAAGAAGAGACCTACCGCCGCGAGCGAGAAGGCCACCGGATAGCCGAACAGCATGAACACCACGAGGCCGCCGAACATCAGCGGCGCCATCAGGTCGTGGGGGATCATTGCAGCGGCCTTTCGTAGTGCAGATCGGCCTGCATGTGTCCCGTGAGCATGGCGATGCGCTTGATCAGCTCCGAGATGCCTTGCAGGCTGAGGAGCGCGAATCCGATGGGCAGGAAGATCTTCACCGGCCAGCGCAGCAGCCCGCCCGCGTTCGACGACACCTCGCCGAGCGCCCAGGAGTTGTAGAACACCGGCCACGACAGGTAGGCGAGGATGATCGTGGCGGGCAGCATGAACAGGATGCCGCCGATGAGGTCGACCCAGATCTGCTTGCGGGTCGAGATGTTGCTGTAGACGATGTCCACGCGCACGTGCTCATTCTTCTTCAGCGTGTAGGACGCGCCGAGCAGCACGAGGGCGGCGAACATGTACCACTGGATCTCAAGCCACGCGTTCGAGCTCATGCTGAAGGCGTAGCGCGAGAAGGCGTTGCCGGCGCTGATCAGGCAGGAGAGGAGCACCAGCGCGTCGGCGACGATGCCGAGCTTCTCATTCACTACGTCGATGACGCGCGACAGCGCAAGCAGCGCTTGCATTGCTTCTCCTCCTCGATCCCCGGATTTTGCTTTAGCTCGCCGTCGTCAGTCTGGCGTCAGTTGCCGACAGGCGCATCTGTTTCGCGCGCTCCTGCACGGCGGCGTGCAGGCCGGGCTTGTAGCCCAACGCGAAAAAAATCTCGGCCGCGAGAAAGATCGGCGCGACGAAGATCTGGAAGAAGTTGTCCGCGAGCGCGGGCTTGCGGCCCTCGAAGACGTGGCCGACGAGCTGCAGAATCCAGCCGCCGACGAAGAACACCGCGAACCATATCCACCCTTGCACCATGCCGAGCGCGGCGATGCGATCGCCGGCCCAGACGAGCACCGCGGTGACCACCAGCATCGCCGTACCGAGGACAAGGTCCAGCGTGAAGTAATAGATGAGCACGACGGCAGCCAAGACCATTGCCGCGGTGATGGTGAACCCGCCGACATCGATACGCAGCCAGGCGAGCGGGATGAACAGTGAAAGCATGATCACCGGCACGCCGATGAAATGCGTCGCCTTGTTGCGCGCGTCCTGGTGATACGCGGCATAGAAAGCCATCTGGTCTTCGAGTGTCTTCACGGCCTCCCCCTGCCTAGGAAAAACGCAAAACCACTATAATTCAGGATTTTAACGACTCCATGGTGGTCACGCACGGCTCGTTGCAGCCCGCCTTGGGCCCCTGCGCGCTGACCATCGGTAACTTCGACGGCGTGCACCGGGGTCACCGCGCGCTCCTCGATCGGGTCGTGGCCAAGGCCCGTGAAACCCGCGTGACATCCTGCGTTTTGACCTTCGAGCCGCATCCGCGCGAGTTCTTCTCGCCGCAGTCGGCGCCCGCGCGCCTCACCCGCCTGCGCGACAAGCTCGAGCTGATCGCCGCAGCGGGAATCGAGAGAGTGCACGTCATCCGCTTCGAGACGGCCTTCGCCGCGCTGACGGCGGCGCGCTTCATAGAGGAGGTGCTCCTTCGCGGCCTGCGCACCACCTGGCTGCTCGTCGGCCGCGATTTCCGCTTCGGCGCACAGAGGAAGGGCGACTTCGCCACGCTCCAAGGCAAGGGCTTCGCTCTGGAATCGATGCCCGACGTGCAGTTCGAGGGCGAGCGGGTGTCGAGCTCGGCCGTGCGCGCCGCGCTGCAGGCCGGCGATTTCGGGCGCGCGGAGCGGCTCCTCGGGCGGCCCTACACGATCAGCGGCAAGGTGGTGCACGGCGCGCACCTGGGGCGCGAGCTCGGTTTTCCCACCGCCAACATTCCGCTGCCGCACCAGCCGCCGCTCGCCGGCATCTACGTCGTGCAGGTGGACCGGCAGGGACGCGGCGTGGCGAGCGTGGGATACCGGCCGACGGTGAACCCGCTGCCGAAGCCGCTCCTCGAAGTGCATCTCCTCGAGTGCAACCCGATGCTCTACGGGCAGCGGCTGCGCGTGCGCTTCCTGCAGAAGCTGCGCGACGAAGCGAAATTCAACGATCTCGACGCGCTGCGCCGGGCGATCGCCCAGGATGCCGCGCAGGCGCGCGAGTACTTTGCCCGACATGGCTGACTACAAAGACACGCTCAACCTTCCGGAAACGCCTTTTCCCATGCGCGGCGACCTGGCCAAGCGCGAGCCGCAATGGGTGAAGGAGTGGCACGAGAAAGGCGTCTACCAGCGCCTGCGCACCATCGCGAAGGGCCGGCCGACGTTCGTGCTGCACGACGGCCCGCCGTACGCGAACGGCGACATCCACATCGGGCACGCCGTCAACAAGATCCTGAAGGACGTGATCGTCAAGTCGAAGACCATCGCCGGCTTCGACGCGCCTTACGTGCCTGGCTGGGATTGCCATGGCATGCCGATCGAGGTGCAGATCGAGAAGAAATACGGCAAGAACCTTCCGCCCGAGGAAACACAGCGCCTCTGCCGCGCGTATGCCACGGAGCAGATCGACAAGCAGCGCCAGGACTTCAAGCGACTGGGCGTGCTCGGCGACTGGGAGAAGCCATATCTCACGATGGCCTACGGCAACGAGGCCGACGAGATCCGCGCGCTTGGCCTCCTGCTCAAGAAGGGCTATCTCTACCGCGGCCTGCGGCCGGTGAACTGGTGCTTCGACTGCGGCTCGGCGCTCGCCGAGGCGGAAGTCGAGTACGAGGACCGCAAGGATCCGGCGGTGGACGTCGGCTTTGCTTTTGCCGAGCCGGAGAAACTGGCGCGGGCCTTCGGCACGAAAGTGGAGAAGCCCGGCTTTGCCGTGATCTGGACCACCACGCCCTGGACGCTGCCAGGCAACCAGGCGCTCAACGTTCATCCCGAGCTCACCTATAACCTCGTCGATACGCCCAAGGGACTGCTGATTCTCGCCGAGGCGCTGCAGGAAGCGTGTCTCAAGCGCTATGGCCTCGAAGGACATACGGTGGCGAGCTGCAAGGGTGCGGCGCTGGAGAACATCCGCTTCAAGCATCCGTTCTACGATCGGCTGGCGCCGGTTTATCTCGGCGAGTACGTCACCACCGAAACCGGCACTGGCATCGTGCACTCGGCGCCCGCGTACGGCGTCGAGGACTTCGAGTCCTGCCGCCGCTACGGCATGAAGGACGACGAGATCCTCACGCCGGTGATGGGCGACGGCAAGTACGCGCCCTCGCTGCCGCTCTTCGGCGGGCTGTCGATCTGGGACGCGAACGGCAAGATCATCGCCGAGATGGCAAGTCGTGGCGTCCTCTTCCACAAAGAGACGTACACGCACAGCTACATGCACTGCTGGCGGCACAAGACGCCGGTGATCCTGCGCGCGACCGTGCAGTGGTTCGCGTCGATGGACAAGAAAGTCGGTGCAGAAAGCCTGCGCGAGACTGCGCTGCGCGGCATCGAAGATACGCAGTTCTTCCCGGCGTGGGGCAAGGCGCGCCTGCACGGCATGATCGCCAATCGCCCCGACTGGACGCTCTCGCGCCAGCGGCAGTGGGGAGTGCCGATCCCGTTCTTCCTGCACAAGGAGACCGGCGCGCTGCATCCGCGCACGCAGGAGCTGCTCGAGGAAGTGGCCAGGCGGGTGGAGAAGGGCGGCATCGAAGCCTGGCAGCGCGTGACGGCCGAGGAATTGCTGGGTGCTGAAAGCAACCACTACGAGAAGGCGCGCGAGACGCTGGACGTGTGGTTCGATTCGGGCACGACGCACTTCACAGTGCTGCGCGGCTCGCACAAGTCCGAGTCGACCTATCCGGCGGACATGTATCTGGAAGGCTCCGACCAGCATCGCGGGTGGTTCCATTCGTCGCTGCTGACCGCGTCGATGATGGACGGCCATCCGCCGTACAGGAGCCTCCTCACGCACGGCTTCGTCATCGACATGGAAGGCCGCAAGATGTCGAAGTCGAAGGGCACCGGCATGGCGCCGCAGCAGGTGTCGGGCACGCTCGGCGCGGAGATCCTGCGCCTGTGGGTCGCCTCGAGCGACTACAGCGGCGAGCTCACCATCTCGAACGAGATCCTGAAGCGCGTCGTCGAGAGCTACCGCCGCATCCGCAACACGCTGCGGTTCCTGCTCGCCAACGTCGCCGACTTCGACGTGAAGAAGCACGCGCTGCCGGTCGCCGAGATGGTCGAGATCGACCGCTATGCGCTCGCGCTCACGCGCGAGATGCAGGAGCAGGTGGCGGGCGACTACTCGCGCTACCAGTTTCACCTCGTCGCGCAGCGGCTGCAGAGCTTCTGCTCGGAGGACCTGGGCGCGTTCTACCTGGACATCCTCAAGGATCGCCTGTACACGAGCGGCGCGGAGTCGAAGGCGCGGCGCTCGGCGCAGCAGGCGCTCCATCACATCACGCACAGCCTGGTGCGCCTGATGGCGCCGATTCTCTCGTTTACCGCTGAAGAGCTGTGGCAGTACTTCAGCGGCAACCCGGACGACAGCGTGTTCTTCCATACGCTGTACGAGCTCCCGGCGGTCAGCGACGGCGAAGCCCTCATCGCCAAGTGGCGGCGCCTGCGCGAGCTGCGCGACCCGGTGAGGAAAGAGATCGAGACGCTGCGCGCGGACGGCAAGGTCGGCGCGTCGCTGCAGGCCGAGATCGATCTCTCTGCCGAAGGTGCGGACTACGACGCGCTGACGAGTCTCGCGGACGAGCTCAAGTTCCTGCTGATCACTTCGGCCGCGCGCGTCGTTCGTTCGAAAGAGGCTGGGGTGGCAGTCCGGCCGAGTGAGCATCCCAAATGCGACCGCTGCTGGCATTACCGGCCCGACGTCGACGCGGAAGGGCTCTGCGGGCGCTGCCGGTCGAACCTCAACGGGCCGGGCGAGCCGCGCAAATATGTCTAAGACGTGGCGCTGGTTCCTGCTCGCCGCGGCGGTGATCGCTTCCGACCAGGCGACCAAGTCGATGGTGCTCGCGCGCTTCAATACCGGCGAAGGCGTGGTGGTGACGCCTTTTTTCAACCTGGTGCTCGTCTACAACAAGGGCGCGGCGTTCAGCTTCCTGTCGGACGCGCCCGGCTGGCAGATGCCGCTCCTCGTGGGCTTCGCGCTCATCGCGAGCGCCGTGGTGGGTTATCTCCTCTGGCGCTCGCCCGGCCGCTGGGTATTGGACGCCGGCCTCGCGCTGATCCTCGGCGGGGCGCTCGGCAACGTCATCGACCGCCTGCGCTTCGGCCAGGTCGTCGACTTCCTCGACTTCCACGCCGGCACCTGGCACTGGCCGGCGTTCAACGTCGCCGACTCGGCGATCACGGTCGGCGCGGTGCTCCTGATCCTCGACGGCTTCCGGAAACATGAAGGGCGAGCTCGCTCTTCTCCTTAAGGCGCTCGCGTTCGCCGCCCACAAGCACCGCGACCAGCGGCGCAAGGACGCCGAAGCTTCGCCCTATATCAACCACCCGATCGCGCTCGCCGACGTGCTGGTCAACGAAGGCGGCGTGACCGACTACGAGGTGCTGTGCGCGGCGCTCCTGCATGACACGGTGGAGGACACCGCCACCACGCACGAGGAGCTGCTCGACGCCTTCGGCTCGCGCGTCGCGCGCATGGTGGCCGAGGTGACCGACGACACACGCCTGCCGAAAGCGGTGCGCAAGCGCCTGCAGATCGAGCATGCGCCGCATCTTTCCGAGGGCGCGAAGCTCGTCAAGCTCGCCGACAAGATCTGCAACCTGCGCGACGTCGCCGAGCGCCCGCCGGCGAAGTGGGATCTCGCGCGGCGGCGCGAATACTTCGACTGGGCAAAGCAGGTGGTCGACGGCCTGCGCGGCATTCATCCCCGGCTCGAGGCGGCGTTCGACGCCGCCTATGCGAAAATCCCCACCTGATGGACGTAGTGCTCGCCAATCCCCGTGGTTTCTGCGCCGGCGTCGAGCGCGCGATCGAGATCGTCGAGCGCGCGCTCGAGCTGCACGGCGCGCCGATCTACGTGCGCCACGAGATCGTGCACAACCGCTCCGTGGTGGAGAGCCTGCGCGCCAAGGGCGCCGTGTTCGTCGAGGAGCTCGACGAGGTGCCCGCCGGCGGCATCGTCATCTTCAGCGCGCACGGCGTCGCCAAGGCGGTGCAGGCGGAGGCCGACCGGCGTGGCCTCAAGGTGTTCGACGCGACGTGTCCGCTCGTCACCAAGGTGCACATCGAGGTGATGAAGATGCTGCGCGAGGGACACGAGATCGTGATGATCGGGCACCACGGCCACCCGGAGGCCGAGGGCACGATGGGCCAGTCGCCGGCCGGCATGCATCTCGTCGAGACGCCCGAGGATGTGGCGGCGCTGCAGGTGGGCAATCCGGAGCGCCTCGCCTACGTCACGCAGACCACGCTGTCGGTCGACGACGCGCGCACCATGGTGGCGGCGCTGAAGAAGCGCTTTCCGTCGATCCGCGGGCCGAAGAAGGACGATATCTGCTACGCGACGCAGAACCGCCAGGACGCGGTGAAGTTCATGGCCCCGCAGTGCGACGTGGTGATCGTGGTCGGCTCACCGAACAGCTCGAACTCGAACCGCCTGCGCGAGGTCGCCGAGCACATCGGCGCCGAGGCCTACATGGTCGACAGCGCGGCGGATCTCAAGCCGGAATGGATCGCGGGCAAGCGCCGCATCGGCGTCACCGCGGGGGCATCCGCGCCGGAGGTCCTGGTGGAGGAGCTGATCGCGCGCCTGAAGGCGCTCGGCGCGCAGAGCGTGCGCTCGCTCGATGGCATCCGCGAGACCGTGGCCTTCACGCTGCCGCGCGAGCTCGCGGCGGCGGCTCAGCCGTCGGGCGAGGAGTAGTAGGGGCCGCGCTTCGCCGGCGGCGGCGCCGCCGGCTTTTCCTCAGCGCTCTTCGCTTCAGGCGCCTTCGGTTCGGTCTGACGGCGCGCCGGCACTTCGCCGGGCTTGGGATAGCCGGCGACGTCCAGCGCGCGCTGGTATGAGCCTTCCTCGAATCCCTTGATCACCGTCGAGCCGACGAGAAGCGCCGGCACCACGTTACCGCCCACCGCGCGATTGAGCTCCGCGATCTGCTCGTCGGTCCGCACGCTCACTTCCTTGAACGGCACGCCGCGCGCGTTGAGGAAAGAGCGCGCCGGTGCGCACGACTCGCAGCTCGGCGCCGAGTACAGGGTGACCGGGAAGTCCTTCATCGGCTGGCGCAGCGCGAACGGCAGGCTCTCGCTCGTCGCCGCGGTCCCGGTCGCCGCGTCTTTCTTGCGCACGTCGCGTGCGCCCGGCGGCGGCGGCGTGTCGCCGAAGTGCACCTTGCCCTTCTCGTCGGTCCAGCGGTAGAGCTGCGCCGCCGCGCTCGCCGCGCAGGCGAGCAACAGTGCCGCGAGCGCGAGGCGCTTCATGCTACTGGTCGACCCGCTTGTACCAGTAAGCCCGCACGCGCTTCTGCGCGATGCTCGGCTTCACCTTCTGCGAGCCGATCGGCGAGCTCGCCGCGCCGGTGCGCTGGATGCCGCCGATCATGACCGTGACGTCCCTTCCGGCGACGGGCACCGTGCCGGTCACCGGCGAGGGCGGCAGGCCGCCCCCCGTGAACACGCCGAAGCGGCTGGTTCCGCCGCACAGCGCGGCCGTGCCCACTGCTCCCGAGGCGTTCAGCAGGTTGACGGCGTAGCCGTTGGCGATGCCGAGGTTCGCCCGGCAGGAGGTGGCGGAGGTCGAGGTGTCCGGCCGGTTGGTGCTGAAGAAGATCAGGCCGCCGAAGATCGTGCTCTGGTTCACCCCCTGCTCGCCGCGGCCGGCGTTCAGGTTGAAGAACCAGCCGTCGGGGCTGCTGACGTCGAGCTGCGTCGCGCAGCTCGAGCCGCTGGTGAAGTCGTTCATCGTGGCGCCGTCGAGATCGACCGGCAGGCCGCTGGTGGCGAACCGGTCGACATACATGTACGCCCGGTTCGTGACCGCCGCGGCAGCGGTAGCCCCATAAGGATAGTTCGTGACGAGCGGCCGCTCCCGGTCGCCCGAGGCCATCGAGAGGTACACCTGCCCGCCCGTCGGCAGCGCGGCCGGCCCGAACAGGAACTTGCGGCCGGAGCCGTTCGTCCGGGCGATCTTCGTGATCGTCCACGCGGCGGCAGCGCGAGCGGCGAGCGACGACGGATCAACCAGGTCGATGCGATAGAGGTTGCCGCCGGTGTCGAGCACGTAGGCATGGTCGGCGTAGCCGTCGAAGTTGCGGTCGATCAGCGTGACGTCGCCGGCGACCGCGCGATCGGTGCTGAACGACTTCAGGAGGGCGCCGGTATCGCCGTTGATGATGTACACGGCGTTACCCTTCGTGCTCCCGCAGGAGGGTGTCTTCGTGTCCGCGTCCTCGCACGAGTCGTAGCCCCCGCCGATGATGACGGCCGGGGTCGTGGCGTGGAAGCCCCTGACGAGCGCGACGTTAGGAAACGACCAGGTTTGCCCCATTTGCGTAAAGCCCGTGGTGCAGCCGGTGTCATCGGTCAGGTTCGGGCAGCCGACGCGCCACTTGAGCACCGGGGCCGTCGCGCTGGTGACGTCGAACGCATAGACGACGCGGCCGCCGCGGCGCATGGTGGAGTAGATCCAGATCTTGCTGTTGTCGGCGTTCTGGAAGAGGCCCGCCGAGCCGTCGAAGAAGTAGTCCTTCGGCAGCGGATGCAGATCCGTGTCCACCGTCGGATAGGCGATGAGCGGGTCGTTCTTGAACAGGCGCCTTAGCCTTGTATGGTGTTCGGGCGCGACGAAGGCCCATAGCTCTTTGCCGGTGCTGCCCTGCACGGCGCGGAACATGCCGTCATTCGAGCCGTAGAACATCACGACGCCCGTGCTGCCGCCGTAGTTGACCGGCAGCGGCCGCGAATGCGTGACATCCCCGTGGATATTGGCGCGCGCGTCCTGGGTCGAGGTCGCGTCGCCGGCAACTGAAACGGAGTTCTCCGGGAGGCCGGTGACCACCGCGGGCGCAACCCCGGTGGATCCTCCGACGTCCTTGCCGAGCGTGTAGTCGACGATGCTGGCAGCCTCCGTGCTGTCTGTGGCCCCCAGTGCGGCGGTGGTCACGTTAGTGCTGTTGAACGCGTGCGGCGCGGAGCCGAAGGTGCAACTCGCGTAGTCGGGGCAGGTATAGATGGTGCGGTTGACCGCGTAGGTGGCGTTCGTCCGGTCCTGCGGCGGGTTGTTGCCGAGGCGTAGCACCTCGGCCACGCCGCCCTTCTCGACCATCGGGCCATCGGGGACGTCCGAGAGCCTGTCGAAGCTTGACGTCGTGCAACTGCCCGGGGTGTTGGGCACCGACCAGTAGGTGCCGCTGTCGGTCGACCAGAAGCTGGTCGCGCAAAGGTTGATGAAGCCGCTCGTCGTCGCGTCGACCGCGTCCAGGCCGTTCTTGTCGGCGAGCTTGGCCTCGTCGCCGAAGAGACCGATCTGGTAACGCTTGAGATTCCCGTACCAGCGCGGCTTCGCCCCGCCGTCCGGCTTGAAGAGACCGATAAAGACCTGGTTCTCGTTCTGCGAGCGGTTGGTCGCGTTGATCGGCAGGCTCGCCGAGGCGAACACTTCGCTCACCGACTGGATCTCGACCATCACCCGGCGCATGGCGTCGAGGATCGCGCTCTCATTCGTTGCCTGGAAGTACTTGCCGCCGCCGTATTTCGCCATGCTGGATAGCAGCGCGCTCTGCGCCGTGTCCGGAAAGTCCCGGAACACATCGATGGTGAATACCTGGGCGTTCTGCACGCCGGCGGCGGCGTTGATGTCGGTCTTGTAGAGGAACTGAGCCCATTCGTCGGGGTAGGTGCTGCCCACCGCGGATGTACCCGTGGGCACGTCGGCCTTCTGCGCGAGCACGCCTTTCACAACGTAGTCCTTCAGTCCTGCTGTGGCGCCCACGGTGCAGGTGTGCCCAGTCGTCGGACTCGGCGCCGTGCACGAGCGGGAGCTGAGGTCATACCCCTGGTAGGTCGGGAAGTTGGTGGCTGCTGCGGTGACGCAGTTGGCCGCCGACGTGTAGCAGGTCCGGTCGGTGCCGAGCGTCACCGTCGATCCGGAGCTGATCGTCGTGTATTGCGGCGCCGCCAGCTGGGTCGTCGAGCCGCCAAGGCCCGACAGGATCGAGGCGGGCAGATCGCTGCCCGGCGTGCCGTTGCCGATCAGGACGATGTAGTTCTTCGAGCACGCGCTGCCGGGCGAGTTGTACGTGGTCTTGGTGCCATCCATCGCCCGCCGGTCGATGTTGGGATCGTTGTTGGAGTAGCGCACGGGCCCGAAATGCGTCGCCGTCGAACCCGCGACGGTGTCCACCGGCGTACCGCCGAGGTCGTCGCCGGCCGCGGCGTGCGCCGGCGTCGAGTAGCCGCCGAAATATTTGAACGCCTCGAAAAGCGCCGCGGAGTAGTTGCCGGAGGCTGTGTTGATCTTCTCGCCGGGGCTGCGAAAGTTCTTGAAGATGCACTTGGCGGTGCCGGTGACGGGCTCGGTGCCGTCGACGCAGGCAGAAGTGCCGATCAGCGTCTGCAGCGCCGCCTTGTTGGCGGTGGTCATCTGGCTCACATGGAAGCGCACGTAGGCGCCGTCCGGGGAGCCCGCGGTGAGCAGCATCAGGCCGACGTTCACCTTGTCGTCCACCTCGTTCACCAGGTTGTACAGCGAGCGCAGCTCCGCCTCGCCCATCGCGAGGCCCGGGAAGTGCTGGTTGTTCGCGTCCCAGTTCGCGGTGTTGTCGATGATGAACAGGATGTTCGGGTTCGAGGCCGTGGTCGTCGAGCTGGCGACGAAGAGGTCGATGTCCTCCGCTGCCGCCTTTTGAACGGGGGCAGCCGCGAGGGCAGCGGCGAAGAGTGCGGAAAGGATCGGGTAGCGGTTTTTTTTCATGGTGCGTCCCCTTGTTCGGACTTCTTATGCGCTAACAGGAAGCGTCGTCGTTGCTCACGCGGATGCCGACGCCCTGGATGACGGTCGCGCTCGCGCCCGTGGTGCTGGTGGTCTTGGCGTTGATTTCCCATACCGTGTTCGAGCACAGCGAGTCGCCGCTCGTCGAGCCGGCCACGCCGAGCGTTTGCTGCTGTCCCGCGGAGCAGCCGAGGTCCTCCGGATTGGTGAGGGTCAGCTCGGAGTTCTTGATCGGCTTCACGTAGACGCAGGTCGGCTGCGGGGAGAGCACGGTGGTGTAGTCGTTGATGCCGTCGCCGTTGATGTCGACGCACAGCGTGTTCGGCGTGCTGCCGCACGGGTTGGTGATGGCGTTGGACGGCGAGGTGATGAACTGCGTGGTGCTGATCACCGTCTCGATCGTCTGCTGCGCGATGTTCGACGCCTCGGTGCTCGACTGCATGTTGCCGACCACCATCAGGTTGGTCTTCGCGGTGTTGAACGAGCTCGTCGCGAAGAGCGTAAGCAGCACGAGCATGATCAGGGCAACGACCAGGGTGCTGCCCTGCTGTCGACGGATGGAAGTCATGGCGTGTCTCTCCGGCCGGCCGGGTTCATGATGCGCACGAGCCCACTGTAAACGTGGCGGCGGTATGCGCCGCTGCCCGTGACGGTGATGGCGCTGCCGCTCGCATCCTTGCCCAGCGTGTAGGTCTTGGAATCCGTGTAGTTCGGCGTCGTGTCGATGTTGCGCGCGAGGATGAAGAATTGCGTGGTCACCACGTTCATCCAGCGGGCGAGGGTGGTCGGGTTCGCCACATACTCGTCGGGCACACCATCGTTGTTCGTGTCGACCCCGTACAGGAACTGCATGTTCTCGATGCCCTCGACGAGGGGGACGGTGGTCCACGAGGGCGTGGTGCCGCCGACGAGCTCGAGGCGCTTCAGCGTGGGGACGTTGTCGCCGCGGCCGTTGTCGGTGGCGATGTAGTAGATGTGGACGTAGTACTCGCGCTTGTTGGCGAGGGTGGCCGAGTCGCAGGTCTTGGTCTGCATGTCGAACGGCGCGGTACCCGAGCTTGGATACTTGTCGAGCACGTACTTGGTGACCTGGCTCGGGCACAGGGAAACCTGCAGGTAAAGCGAGTTGGCCGTGACGTCGGGCGTGCAGGTGGTGGAGTTGGCGCTGCACGTGCGCGCGCGGCGGATGACGAGGACATCGGTGCCGGTCTTGTAGTTGGTGAGCGCGCAGTTGGTCGAGGTGAAGCTGGCGGCGTCGTAGCCCTGGATGTGCACCGGGATCCAGGCGCCCCAGTCGGCGACGGTTATCGAGCAGGGGTCGGCCGGCAGGGCACCGGGCGTGGCCACGGTGGTCGGGTCGAGCTGGCCGTAGAAACCGGCCAGGCGCAGGTCCTCCGACAGGATCTCAGAGGCGTAACGCCCGTTCTCGATCTGGCGCGTGGTGCGCTCGACCTCGTTCCTCGCCGAGCTCGAGTTCACGAACACCACCAGCACTCCGGAGAGGACGATGAGGCCGAGCGTCATCGACACCATCATCTCGATGAGCGACAAGCCGAGCTGTTTCTGGCGCAGCATCATGGCGTCACGCATGCTCCGGTAGTGGGATCGTTCTGCAGGCAGCCGATGACGATGCGGGCGGTGAGCGCCCGGCGCAGCCGGTCATCGGAGCCGTAAGAGCCGCTGCCGCAATTTGTTGCCGCAGGCGCGAGTGTCGGCCGCAAGCCCTGCCAGGCGACCGCTACGAGGACCTCGCGCGGCATGGTCGCGACCGGCAGCGTGATGCAGCCGCGGGCGCCGTTCATGGCGCCCAGCGCCTGCCCACCCTGCACCTCGGAGGAGCCGTACAGCGAGTTGTTCCACTCGCACAGATCCTTCGCCGCCACTGCAGTCACCGCCGAGCAATCCTGCGCGGCGGTGCCGAGCGCCGAGCCGGTGACATAGCTTGCCGCGTTCTTGCGGTTGGCGTTCACGCGGTCGACCATGTCGCGCAGGACCACGATGGCCTGCGCGCGCTGGTAGGCCTCGACTTCGGCGAGCTGCATCTGCGACTGGATGCCGGCCGCGCCAAGGAGGCCGAGCGTGAGGATGAAGATGGCGATCAGCACTTCCAGCATCGTGACGCCGCGCTGGCGGTGGAGGGTGATCAGCATGCGGCCGCCTTGGTCACGGGCCGGCCGCTGAGGTCGACGTTGATGCAGCGGGTCGTGACAGTAGACCCGGTCGCCGTGAGCTGGAACTGCGGCGTCGTGGCATTCGTCAGCCGGCCGCTGCCGCGGTACACGACGCTGGTCGGGCCGGTAATGGTGATATTGGGCATGGCAGCCTGCTCGCGCACGGTGACCGTCGAGCTGCTGGTTGCGTCGACGTAGGTGATGGTCCAGCCGTTCGCCCAGTTGGTGGTGCTCGACGGGGTGATCGTCACGCTGGTATTACGCGTGATGGCCTCGCTGCGCGCGACCACCAGGCTCGAGAAGAGATCGAAGCTCGCGGTCTTCACGCGCTGGTTCTTGATGAACTCGACGAAGGACGGCACGCCCGCGGCGAGCATCACCCCCGCGACCGTGATGACGATCAGCAGCTCGGGGAGCGTGAAGCCGCGGTTCACGCGCAGGCTCATGGCTACCAGTTGTAGACCGTGGTGCCCACCGTGCGGGTCTTGCCGCCGGTGTGCGTGAGCTTGAGGGTACCGTCGGCCACCTGCGGGCCGGTGCTGATCGGCGTGGCGACGATCGTATAGGTGGGCGGGGTGCTGGCCGTGTTGGTGCCGTCGGCGGCGGTGACGGTGATCGTGTACCGGGAGGCGACGTCGGTCGGGACCGTGACGTTGAGCGTGGTGAGTGCAGTGGAGGAGACGGCGTAATTGCGCGCATCGAGGAGGTACTGGGCCTGGCGGTCGGCGATCGACATCATCGCCGCCTGGGCCGAGGCGCGCGCCGCCTTGCGCACATGGTTCTGGTAGGACGGGAACGCGACCGCCGTGAGGATGCCGATCACGGCGAGCACGATCAGGAGTTCGACGACCGTGAAACCCTTGTTGCGCATTGCTTGCTCCCCTTTTTCGAACGATGTTAGGAATGCCCGACACAAACGGCAAAAGCCGGCGACGGGCGGTGTCCCCCACCGCATCGGCGGCATCCGGGCGTGATGCACCGCACAGTGACCCGGGCGGCCCGCGTATAATGCGCGGTTCCAATATGCTGGTGTAGCTCAGTTGGTAGAGCAACTGATTCGTAATCAGTAGGTCGCCCGTTCGAGTCGGGCCACCAGCACCAAGAGACCCCCAATGGCCGGCTACATCCTGGTAGTCGACGACGACGAAAGCATGCGCGATCTGCTGCGCCTGCACCTCACGGCCGCCGGTTACGAGGTCGAGGTCGCCGAGGACGCCATCGCGGCGGGGTACCGGGTGCTCAAGCAGGCGCCGGATCTCATCATCTCCGACATCAACATGCCGCACATGGACGGCTTCGAGTTCATCGCCGCCCTGAAGGCCGACAAGACGCTGCCGCCCATCCCGGTCATCTTCCTGACCTCGGTCGAGGAGGGTGACCACCGGGGCAAGGCACTGGGCGCAGTGGGCTACGTGACCAAGCCGGTTATGGCGGACAAGCTCCTGCGCCTGGTCGCGCGCCACGTGTCGGGCGGCCGCACCCCGATCGGCTAGGGACAGCTCCGCAGCTCGCTGCCTTCGACCTCGCGCGCGACGTCGCGCAGCTTGGTTTCCAAGGCGCCGTCGACGCCTTTCACCTGCAGCCACACCTTCGGGACGGTGGTCTCGCGCGGGCCGACCTGCGCGCTGCGCACCCCCTGCGTGCGCAACGCCGTGAGCCGCGCCCGCGCCGCGTCCTCGGTGCGAAACACGCCAAGCGACACCGCCCATCGGTACGGGCCATCTTCCTGCACGATGAAGTAGTCGCTGACCCCCAGCGACTTCAGCTCCATCGCCTTGCGGACCGCCCCCGGGCGGCCGTTCGCCTGCGGTGGGATGAACACCCACCAGCCGGCCTGCTCCTCGGTGCGCCGCTGGCCGAGCCGCGGCCCGAGCGAGAGCGGCTCGAGCGCCTTCTCGGCGCGCGGCGCGTCGGTCAGCGTGAAGCTGCCCCATTCGATGCACTTGGCCGAGGCCACGGCTACCGGGGCCGGACGGGAGCTCACCGGGGCTGGCGCAGGCGCCGGTGCCGGCAGCTCCCCGGGCCCGACGATCTTCAGCTTCTCCGGATCGATCTGCCGCGCGAGCGGCGCCGGGTCGGCGCCGGCCTCGGACGGCGAGACATAGCGCGACCAGGCGAAAAAGGCGACGTTGGCGAGGAGAAGGACGAGGAAGAGCGTTCTCACCGCGCGGCCTTCAGCGACGGCCGCGCACGCGCGGCGGCCCGTTCGCTGAGGGCGATGTGGGCGAGGCCGTCGAGCACCAGGTTCTCGACGTAGCGGCGGGGCATCGACAGCTGGTCGACGAGGCTGCGCCCCGCGCCACCGGCGACGATGCACAGCGGCGCCGGCGCCGCTTCGCGGAACACGCGGTACATGCGCTCGACTGCGCCGGCCTGCGCGTGGCGGCAGCCGGTCTCGATGGCATCGAGCGTGCTGCGGGGCGTGTCGGTGTATTTGCCTTCCTGCAGCGGCAGGCGGCCGGTGTGCTCGTGAAGCACGAAACGCATGAGCTCGACGCCCGGCAGGATAGCGCCGCCGAGGAACACGCCCTCGGCGGTGAGCATGTCCACGGTGGTGGCGGTGCCGGCATTCACGACGAGCGAGGCGCCGTTGTGGATCGAGCGCGCGGCGATGAGCGCCGCCCAGCGGTCCGGGCCCAGTATTTCCGGGCGCTCGTACATGTTCCTGACGCCGTAGTGCTCCGCTTCGGCGCGCAGCCACAGGGGCTCCGCGTCGAAGATGCTCGTCCAGTTGACGAGCAGCTGGTGCGCGCCTTCGCCAGCGACGTTGGAAATGACGATGTGCTCGGGCGCCTCGTGCGTGATCGAGAACGGGTTGACGTGGTCGCTCGAGGCCGCGAACTCGATGAGGGACACCGTGGCGACGCTGGTCCAGCCGTTGCCGTCGTGCCAGCCCCACTTTACGCGCGAGTTGCCGGCGTCGATGGCGAGGATCATGACCGTTCCATTATAAGAGGGCGCGCGGCGACGACCCGGGCGCTGTGCACGGCGCGCATGCCGCGCGCGGTGAGGAGGCGCAGCGCGCCGTCCTCGGCGAGCCCGCTCGCCACGCCGGCGAGCACGCGTCCGTCGGCGAGGCGTACGCGAAGGCGCCGGCCGGCGAACGCGTCGAGCGCCTCCCATTGCGGCCGCGTCGGCTCGAGGCCGGCGGCCTCGAAGCGCTCGAGCGCGGGCACGAGCTTCGCGGCCACCGCGGCGATCACGCGGCTGCGTCCCGGTGCGGCCCCCGAGCGATCGAGGGAGATCACGCCGCGGCGCACGCGGGCGGAGAGCGTCGCATCCTCGCGGCAATTGATGCCAATGCCGATGACCACCAGCGTGCCGCGCCGCGAGGTGCGCGTCTCCACCAGGATGCCGCCGAGCTTGCCTTCGCCAACGACGAGATCGTTTGGCCATTTGAGCCGCGTCTCGCGCGCGCCGAGCCCATGCAGCGCCTGCGCGGCGGCCACGCCGGCAACCAGCGAAAGCCCGGCGAGCTCGCGCAGCGGGCGCCGGCTGAGGCAGGCGAGCGAGAACGTCGCCGCCGCGCCGCGCGCCGAATACCACCGGCGTCCGCGCCGCCCGCGCCCCGCCGTCTGCTCCTCGGCAGCGAGCAGGCACGGCGGGGCAAACTCGCCCGCGAGGAGGAGCGTATTGGTGGAAGCGCAGCGCTCGACTACGTGCACGGCCAGGCCGGGCACCGCAATCACCTGCGCGTCGAGCGCATCGTCCATCGTCAAATTATGATGCCGGCGCCCATGAAGCCGAAAACGCTGGCGCTTGTCCTGATGGCCGCGACCTCGTTCGCGAGCCCGCTCGCCGAGTCCCTCGCCAACGGGCGCGTCGAATCGTTCAGCACCTTCGGACTGGTCGAGACCGGCGTTTCCGTCGTGTTGCTCTTCTGGTGGTATCACCTCGACAAGGCCGAGCGCGACTACACGGCGGGCCGGCTGATGAATGCGGGCGTGCTGATCGCCGCGGCCCTCGCATTGCCGATCTATTTCGTGCGCTCGCGCGGCTGGCGGCGCGGCGGCATCGTTACCGGCAGAGCGGCGGTCTTTCTGCTCGGCTGCTTCCTGCTGGGCGAACTCGGCGAGTGGCTCGGCACCAGCCTGCGGGCGTAATGCCGCGATACAAAGCGTTACAGCAGGGGCGCTGCCGCCGAATCAACATGCCCGCATGCGCGTCCTGTGTCTCGCCCTCCTGATGGCCAGCACGCTCGCCCGTGCGCAGGAAAACCCCGCGATCGACATGCCCGGGTACCTGCGCACCGCGGCCGAGGCGGCCGGGCACCGGGCATCGCGCCGCCTCTCCGAGGCCGAGTTCGTCCGCATGAGCCGCGAGCCCGGCAGCGTGATCCTCGACGCCCGCTCCAGTGAGAAATTCAACGAGCGTCACGTGCGCGGCGCGGTGAACCTGAGCTTTCCGGACATCACCGTCGAGAGCCTGCGGCTCGTGCTGGCCGATCCGTCGGCGCGCATCCTCATCTACTGCAACAACAACTTCGTCAACGACGAGGGCCCGTTCCCGAGCAAGCTGCCGAGCGCGTCGCTCAACCTCTCCACCTACATCGCGCTCTACAACTACGGCTATCGCAACATCTACGAGCTCGGGCCGACCGTCGATCCGCGGCACTCGCAACTGGAATTCGAGCCGCGCTAGATGCGCCGGCCGGCCTTTTCCCAGTAAGGGGCGCGCAGCCGGCGCTTGAAGAGCTTGCCGCTCTCCTCGCGCGGCAGGGCAACGTGGAAGGTGACCACGCGCGGCACCTTGTAATTGGCAATGCGCTCACGCAGGAATCCTTGCACGTCGCTCGCGCCCAGGCGCGCGCCTTCGCGCAGTTGGACCGCCGCGGCCAGCGCTTCGCCGAATTCGGCATCGGGGATGCCGAAGATCGCGCAGTCCGCGATGCCGGGCATCGTCATCAGCATGGCTTCGATCTCGGCCGGATAGATGTTCACGCCGCCGGAGATCACCATGTCGCTCTTGCGATCGGCGACGTAGAGATAGCCCTCGCCGTCGAGGTAGCCCATGTCGCCCACGCTCCACAGCCCGTCGCGCTCGATCGCGGCGCGCGCGGCCGGGTTGTTCGTATAGGTGAAGTCCGGATAGGCCGGCTGCCGGCAGTAGATGAGACCGATCTCGCCCGGCGGCAGCTCGCGGCCGCCGTCGTCCAGGATCTTCACCACGCCCTGGCCGAGCGGGCGACCGACGCTGCCGGGGCGCTCGAGCCAGTCGGCCGAGCCGATGAAGGTGATGTGGCCGAGCTCGCTCGCGGCGTACGTCTCCGTGATCACGGGGCCCAGCCAGTCGATCATGGCGCGCTTCACATCCGGCGCGCACGGCGAGCCGGTCGACGAGACGAAGCGCAGCTTGGAGAGGTCGTATCGCCGCCGCACCTCGGCCGGCAGGCGCAGGAGCCGCACGAACATCGTCGGCACGAGGTAGGCGTTCGTTATGCGATGGCGCTCGATGAGCGCGAGCGTCGCCTCGGCGTCGAAGCGCGGCTCGAGCACCAGGAGCTCTGCGTTCATGAGCGACTGAACGGCGTAGAGGTTGGGCGCGCTGTGGTAGAGCGGCGCCGAGACGAACGCACGCGTGCCCGGCTCGATGCCGAGCGCCTGCGCGTAGAGCTCGAGCGCAAGCTCGCGCTGCCGATCGGTCGCCGGCACGCGGCGCACGCCTTTCGGCCGGCCCGTGGTGCCGGAGGTGTACGGCATGTTGCCGCGTGGCGAGCGCGGCTCACCCTTCCACGGTGCACGCCACTCTCCCCACCCGGTGACGACCGGCAACGCGTCCGGGACGCCGCCCTCGATTTGCGCGAGCAGCTCCGCTTCCGCGACCAGCAGCCGGGCGCCGCTATCGCGCAGGATGAAGCCCGCTTCGTCGGCCTTGTAGTGCCAGTTGATCGGGCAGTGGTACGCGCCGAGCAGGCGGCAGGCGAGAATCGCCTCGAGGAAAGCAGACGTGTTGTGCAGCATCAACGCGACCACGTCGCCTTCGCGCACGCCCAACTCCTCGAATCCGCCCGCGGCGCATGCCGCGCGGCGCTCGATCTCGGCAGGGGCGATTTCCGTTCCGTGGTCGATGAGCGCGGCGGTCATTCGGGCCAGCCTCGCGGCGCCGGCCGCAGCTCTTCGACTAGGCGGGCGAGCCTGAGCACGCCTGCGTCATCGAAGCGATGGCCGATGAGCTGGATGCCGATCGGCAGGCCCTCCGAGCTCCAGCCCCAGTTGACCGATGCCGCCGGCTGCTCCGACATGTTGTAGGCCACAGTGAAGGCGATGTGCGGCAGCGCGTCGTGAGGATCGTTGCCGGGCGCAGGCGCCTCGGCCGCATACGGCAGGATCGGTGAGGTCGGCGAGAGGATGAAATCGTAAGGCGCGGTGGCGGCTACCGCGGCTTCGCGCAGCGCCATGATCTCGCCGTAGGCCTGCATCACGTCGCGACCGGAAAAGCGCTGCGCGCGCCAGGTGCACCACTCGGCGATGAACGGCAGCACCTTCTCGCGCCTCGCGGGCGGCAGCTGTGCGAGATCGTTGTGCGAGCGCGCCTCGAAAAAGCGGCACACGCCGTCGAGCATCTCGGCGCTCATGAAGGAGCGGATCGATTCCACCGCGCAGCCGGCGCCGGCGAGCGCGCTCGCCGCTGCTTCCGCCGCGGCGCGCACCTCGTGATCGACGCCTAGCCCGACCCCCATGTCGGGAAGAAAACCGATCTTCAGCCGCCGCGGCGCCGGGACGTCGAGACCCTCGGAAAAGTCGGCCGCGTGCGCCGGCAGCGACATGAAGTCGCGCGCATCGGGTGCGCCGATCACGTTCATGAGGAGCGCCGCGTCCTCGACCGTGCGCGTCATCGGTCCGGCCACGCGACCGAGGTAGGGCGGCACGATCGGCACGCGGCCGAGCGAGGGCTTGAGCGCGAAGAGCCCGCAGTGCGTGGCCGGCAGGCGCACCGAGCCGCCGATGTCGGTGCCGATGTGCAGCGGCGCGTAGCCCGCGACGGCGGCCGCCGCGGCGCCCGAGCTCGAGCCCGAAGTGTTGCGATCGAGCCGCCAGGGATTGCGCGTGATGCCGTGCAGGCTGGAGAGGCCCGAGGACAGCATGCCGTAGTCGGGCATGGTGGTCTTGCCGAGCATCACGCAGCCCGCTTCGCGCACGCGCGCGGCGGGCGGCGCATCGGCCGCCTGCGGCGGCGCATCCTCGTTCGCACGCGTGCCGATCGGCGCCGGATCGCCGCGCGTCGCGATGTTCTCCTTGATCGTCACCGGCACGCCGTCGAGCGCGGAGAGCGGCCGGCCTGCGCGCCAGCGGCCCTCCGACGCCTCCGCCTGCTGCAGCGCCAGATCGCCGCTCACGCGGTACATGGCGTTGATGCGCGGCTCCCACGAATCGATGCGCGCGAGGAGCATCCGCGCCACCTCGACCGGCGAAAGCTCGCGCCGCCGAAAGGCCGCTGCCATCTCCCGGGCGGTCAGCTCATGCGGGTCGGCCATGACGGCCGGACTATATACTCGCGCGCAGGGATGATAAGAATTGCACTGGGGGCCGGCCTTCTGGCCTGCCTACCGCTCGCTCAGGCCGTGGAGGACGTGCGGCTGTGGCATTCGCTCGACAGCGCGATGGCGACCCAGCTCGAGCGCCTGGCGGCGGACTACAACGCCGCCCAAACCGAATTTCGCGTGCAGGTCGCGCCGCTACCCGCGGGCGCGGACAAGCTGCTGGTGCGGCTCAGCCTGCCGATCAATGCCGCGCGGCCGGTGCTCTACTACAACCGCGATGCGTTTCGCCGCGCGCAGCTCGCCGCGGTGCCGAAGACCTGGTACGAGATGGCGGGGGTGCTCGGGCGCCTGTCCGAAGCCGGACAGGCGTGCGCTTACACGACCTCCTGGCCGGCGTGGGTGATGATGGAAAACACCGGCGGCGCCTTCAGCCGGCAGGTGATGGTGCGCTGGACCTCGATGCTCGCCACCTGGGAGAAATCCGGCTTCTTCAGCTATTCGGGGCGTGCCAACGAGGGCGAAGCGCGCTTCGCCGCCGGCGAATGCGCCGTGCTGACCTCGTCGTCGGCGAGCCGGACCGAGCTCGCCAAGAAGGCGCGTTTCGAGGTCGGGGTGGCGCCGCTGCCGTACTACGACGATACGGGCGTCGCCGCCCGCGATTTGCCGCCGAGCGGCGCCGCCGTGTGGGTGCAGCGCCAGTCGGTCGGCGTGACGAATTTCTTCGCGTTTCTCGCCACGCGCGCGGCCGAGGCGCGGCGCACGCGCGATCTGATGGAAGAGGAGCTCGAAGCGGTGTGGCGGGGTGACAAGACGGCGCTCGATGCGCTGAACGCCGTCTCGGACAAGCAGAAGTAGACTAGGTCTTCAGGCACGAGCTCATGAACTTCTTGCGCTCGTCGCCTTTCTTGTCGCCGGCCTTCTCGTTGCACATCTTCATGCGGTCCTGCTGGGCTTTCTGCGCCGCGCTCGGCTCGTTGCCGCCACCGTCCTTCAGGCAGCTCGACATGAATTTCTGGCGGTCATCGCCCTTCATCTTCTTGTCGGATGCCTGCTTGTTGCAGTCCTTCATGCGGTCCTGCTGGGCCTTCTGCGCGGCGCTCGGCTGATTGTCGTCCTTCAGGCAGCTCGACATGAATTTCTGGCGATCGTCGCCCTTCATCTTCTTGTCGGACGCCTGCTTATTGCAGTCCTTCATTCGATCCTGCTGTTCCTTCTGCGCGGCGCTGGGTTTCTTGTCCTGCGCGACGGCGCCGGTGGCGGCAAAGGCGAGGCAGATGGCGGCGATCAGAAATCTCACGGACGTTCCTCCAATAGTCGTTCGATGGCAGTTACGAGCTTCGGGTCGTTCGGCTCGACGCGCGTGCTGAAGCTCTGGACGCGCGCGCCTTTGCGGTCGACGAGGTACTTGTGGAAGTTCCACGACGGCGCCTCGCCGCTCGCCTTGATGAGGTCGGCGTAAAGCGGGTTTCGCTTGAGCTCGGTCTTCGCGAACATCGGGAAGTCGATCGCGTACTGGTTGACGCAGAAGGTCGAGATGTCCTTGTTCGAGCCGGGCTCCTGCCCGCCGAAGTCGTTCATCGGGAAGCCGAGCACCACGAGACCCCGTTTGCCGTACTTGCGGTACAGCGCCTCCAGCCCTTCGTACTGCGGCGTGTAGCCGCACTCGCTCGCGGTATTGACGACCAGCACCACCTTGCCGGCATAGCTGCAAAGGGACTGCTCGCGCTCGTCCAGGGTCTTCAGGGTGCGATCGAAAACGGCGGGGCAGGCGGCCATGGCGCTCATCGACATCCAGAAAAGCACGTTAGTAAGGCAGAGGCGCATTCGGCTTGAGCGGCTGCAGCGCCGCGCGGAACTGTTTCTTGATGCGCTCGAGCGCGGCGTCGTTGTCGGCTTCGAACCGGATCACGATCACCGGTGTCGTATTCGACGCGCGGGCGAGGCCGAAGCCGTCGCGATACTCGACGCGCACGCCGTCGATCGTGAGGACGCGCTCGGCGTCCGGGAAGGGCTTGGACGCTTGCAGCTTCGCCACCATCGCATGCGGCTCGCCTTCGGCGAGCTGCCAGTGGATCTCCGGCGTGGACGGCGCGTTCGGCAGCGCCTTAAGTAACGCGCTCGCGTCCTTTTCCCGGGATAGCACCTCCAGGAGGCGCGCGCCGCCGTACAGCGCATCGTCGAAGCCGTACCAGCGCTCCTTGAAGAAGGTGTGGCCCGACATCTCGCCGGCGAGGAGCGCCCCCGTTTCCTTCAGCTTCGCCTTGATGAGCGAGTGGCCGGTCTTCCAGATCGTCGGGCGGCCGCCGTGGCGCTCGATCCACGGCGCGAGGAGCCGCGTGCTCTTCACGTCGTAGATGATCTCGGCGCCGGGGTTGCGCGACAGCACATCCTTCGCGAGCAGCATCAGCTGCCGGTCGGCGAAGATGTTCTCGCCGTCCTTCGTCACCACGCCGAGGCGGTCGCCGTCGCCGTCGAACGCGAGGCCGAGCTCCGCCGGGCCTTTCTTCACGGTGTCGATCAGCTCGACCAGATTCTCCGGCTGCGCCGGGTCCGGATGGTGGTTCGGGAAGCGTCCATCCACTTCGCAGTAGAGCTCGGTCACTTCGCAGCCGAGCCGCCGATAGAGCTGGGGCGCGAGCGTGCCGGCCACGCCGTTGCCGCAATCCACCGCGATGCGCATCGGCCGCGCGAGCTTCACGTCGCCGACGATGCGCTCGATGTACGCCTCGAGGATGTTTGCCTCGCTACGCTTGCCTTTGCCGCTCTTGAAGCTCGCCTTTTCGATGCGCTGGCGCAGGCCCTGGATGTCGTCACCGTAAAGCGTCTCGCCGCCGACCACCATCTTGAGGCCGTTGTACTCGGGCGGGTTGTGCGAGCCGCTCACCGCGACGCAGCTGCCGCAGTTCAGGTGGTAGCCGGCGAAGTACGCGAGCGGCGTCGGCCCCATGCCGATGTCGATCACGTCGGCGCCCGCCGCGAGCAGGCCTTCGGTCAGGGCGGCGACGAGCTCAGGCCCGGACAGGCGTCCGTCGCGGCACACCGCGAACTTGGGCGCGCCGCGCTCGATGCCGAGGGAGCCGAGCGCACGGCCGATCTCGCGGGTCACTGCCGGCGTGAGGCTGGTGGCGACCACGCCGCGGATGTCGTAGGTACGAAAGATTTCGGTAGGAAGTTTCACTTTTGGAAAAACTCGGTGAGACGCGCGGCGAGCCAGCGGCCGGAAAACCCGACGTGACCGCCGCGGGGCGGGAATTCTAGCAACACGCACGGTGCCGGCTTCTGCGCCGCGGCGAGAAGATCCTGCTCCGGAAGGAAGGGATCGTTGCGTGCATTGAGCACCAGCGTCGGCACGGCGATGCGCTCGAGCCAGGGGCCGCTGGAAGACGAAGTCCAGTAGTGATCGACGCCGCGAAAGCCATGCAGCGGCGCGGTGAACACGTCGTCGAACTCGCGGAAGGTGCGAGAGGCGCGCAGCCGCTCGGCATCGAAGAGATCCGGAAATACCGCGAGCTTGGCAAGCGACTTGGGCTTCAGCGTCGACAGAAACATGCGTGTGTATAGCAGGCGGTTCAGCCCGCGGTCTAGCGCGCGCCCGGCGGCCGCGAGGTCGAGCGGGGCGGAGATCGCTGCGGCGCGGCGTACCAGAGGCTTCGCGCCTTCACCTTGCTCGCCGAGCCACTTGAGCAGCGCATTGCCGCCGAGCGAGACGCCGATCGCGTCGATCGGCTGTGCGAAATTGCGCACGATCCAGTCGACTTCCGCGGTGTCGCCGGAGTGATACGCCCGCGGCAGGCGATTCGCTTCGCCCGAGCAGCCGCGCCAGTGCGGGATCGCGACCCGCCAGCCGGCCTCGGGCAGCGCGGCCGCCAGCGCCCGCGCGTAGTGGCTGTCCGAGCAGCCCTCCAGACCGTGGAACAGCACCGCGAGGCGCGGAAGCTTCTCGTCGCCGGCGAAATCGACATCGATGAAGTCGCCGTCGGGTGTCTCCCAGCGGCTGCGCCGGAAGGCGACGCGCGGCGGCGGGAAGAGCGCCGCGCGGATCGTCTGCAGGTGGCCGATCAATGCAGCGTCTTCGGATGCGAGTCGCGAGCGGCCGGTTGCTGCTGCTGCGCCTGGGCCGGCGCGGGAGAGGCGTGATGCACGATCATGCGCCAGCCGGCCGCGGTGCGCAGGTACACGTTCGTGGCGACGACCGGCAAAGGCGGCGTGTCGCGGCGCGCCTGGCCCTCGAGCGCGAAGTTCTCGTGCACGCTGTGCACGGCGAGCATCATGCCGCTGATCGCCACCTGGTTCGTGATGTGCACGCGCGCGCGCGGTCCGCCGGAGAAGATCTGCGCCCAGCTCTCGCGCACCTGGTCCTGGCCGGTTAAGCGCGGCCCGCCCGGGTGCACGCAGACGATGTCCTCGTCCTCGGCCCAAACCGCCATCATGCCGTCGAGGTCGCAGCGCTCGAGCGCCTCGTAGAAGGCGTTCTCGGCGTCCTGCGCCGTGGGAAAGATCCGGGTGCTCACAGCCTTGCGACCTCCGCTAGTACCTGGTCCACGCTGATCTCCCGCATGCAGCGAAAGTGCCCGAGCGGGCATTCGCGCTGAAAGCAGGGACTGCATTCTGGCTTCAGCCACACCACGCGCGCTCGATCGGTCTGCGGCGGCGTCTTTTCGGGGCTGGACGAGCCGAAGAGGGCCACCAGCGGCCGGCCGAGCGCCGCGGCGACGTGCATCAGCCCCGAGTCGTTGGTGACGACGTACTCGGCGCCGGCGATGACATCGATCGCCTCGTCGAGCGAGGTCTTGCCCACCAGGTTCTTTCCCTCGACGCCCGCTGCCGCGCCGGCGTCATTTCGTGAGCCGAGGAGCACCGCGGGCACCGGCAGACGCTTGGCGAGGTCGGCGAAGTAGGGCCAGCGCTTGGCGGGGCCGTACTCGGCGCCCGGGCAGAGGACCGCATAGGGCTGCTGCACGCCCAGGCGCGCACGGGTTGCAGCAGCGTTCGTGGCATCGACGCTCAGGCATGGGCGCGGCAGCGACGCCGGTTCCTTGGCGCCGGGCGCCTCGGCGAGGCGCGCGTAGTGCTCGCGCATGCGGCGGTCGGGATTGCGATGCAGCTTGTTGAGCAGGCCGTAGCGCGATTCGCCGACGTAGCCGCTGCGCACCGGGATGCTCGCGAGAAAGGGCACCAGCGCCGACTTCCAGCTGTTCGGCAGCACGATGGCCTCGTCGTAGCGGCGCGCCTTCAGCGCGCGGCCGAGCTTCCAGCGCTGTCCGATCTGCAGCGCGCCGTGGCGGAAGGGCACCGGGATCACGTCGTCGACTTCGGGCATGCGGCGCGCAACGGGCGCGACCCATTCGGGCGCGAGCACATCGAGCTTCACGCCGGGGCGCTTCTCGCGCAGGCGGGCAAAAAGCGGCTGCGCCATCAGCGCATCGCCGATCCAGTTGGGCGCAACGACCAGAATGCGGGACACCGCCGCTCAGTGTCCCTTGACCGGAGCCCCTTTGTAAACGTAGAGCGTCCCGCAGTAGGGGCAGCGCGTTTCGCCTTCCTTCGCCACATCCAGGAACACGCGCGGATGGCGCGCCCAGAGCGGCGAGCCGGGCATCGGGCAGTGCAGCGGCAGTTGTTTCTCGGTGATCTCGACCTGCTTGGCCGTATCGGTGCTCATTTGGCTTTCCCTTTCACGGGCGTGAGCCATTGGCGGTGCTTCTTGTCCTTGCCGGTGACGACGTCGAAGAAGGCTTTCTGGATCGCCTTGGTCACCGGGCCCGCCTTGCCGGCGCCGATCTGGCGGCCGTCGAGCTCGCGGATCGGCGTCACCTCCGCGGCGGTGCCGGTAAAGAAGGCTTCGTCGGCGATGTAGATGTCGTCGCGAGTCAGGCGCTTGGCGCGCACCTCGTAGCCGAGCCCGGTCGCGAGCTCGATCACCGACGAGCGCGTGATGCCGGTGAGCGCGGAAGTGAGCTCCGGCTCCCAGATGCGCCCGTCCTTGACGATGAAGATGTTCTCGCCGGCGCCTTCGGCGACGAAGCCGTCGACGTCCAGCAGCAGGCCTTCGTCGTAGCCATGCTGCGTGGCTTCCAGCGTGGCGAGCACCGAGTTGGGGTAGGTGCCCGACATCTTGGCGCGCGCCATCGTCACATTGATATGGTGGCGGGCATAGGACGAGGTCTTCACGCGGATGCCCTTCTCGAGCGCATCCGGACCGAGATAGGCGCCCCACGGCCAGGCGGCGATGGCGACGTGCACGCGCGCGCCGATCGGCGAGACGCCCATTTTCTCCGAGCCGTAGAAGGCGATCGGGCGGATGTAGCAGGCCTCATGGTCGTTCGCGCGCACCACCTCGAGCTGCGCTTCCATAAGCTTCTCGCGCGCGAACGGGATCTTCATCATGTAGATGTGCGCCGACGAGAAGAGCCGGTCGGTGTGCTCCTTCAGCCGGAACACGGCGGTGCCGATCGCCGTCTTGTAGGCGCGCACGCCTTCGAACACCGCGAGCCCGTAGTGCAGCGAGTGCGTGAGGACGTGCGTAGTGGCTTCACGCCACGGCACCAGCTTGCCGTCGTACCAGATCCAGCCATCGCGGTCCGCCATGGAAAGCGGGGCGCCCTTGGCGGCTGCTTTTGCCTTTGCCATCGTTGGAGTTCTCCGAGGAAGTGGCGCGATTCTAAACACAAGGCGGCGGAACTTTCCAGCACAGTGGGATCCGAAGCTTGGAATTCACGTGACTTGAAGTCGCGGC
>JADMIO011411865.1_pt1 | contig 54468 bp, 54 predicted proteins | sample 8958161 | NCBI WGS metagenome assembly JADMIO01 (sample SAMN16585339, study PRJNA669376) | soil metagenome | isolation source: Crop rotation soil | place: USA: Cullars Rotation, Alabama | collected 2011
AAGGTGAGCCAGTGTGATTACATTTGCGGCCTAACTGTGGCCAGTCCAGTTACGCTGGAGTCACTAGTATTTAGGTGACACTATAGAAGCGGCCGCGACAACTTGTCCACGTGGAATTCTAAGCTTAGGATCCCAATGTGCTGGAAAGAGCTCGCCCTTGGCCAGCATGTCCAGCAGGCGGTGAACGCCGGTGGTGGTTTCTTCGGTCACGCCGTGAACGCGATCCAGCACCTGTGGGTACTTCTTGTGCAGCAGTTCGGTCAGGTCGCCGCCGTCGTCGAGGATCATGTTGGCATCCCAAGGCGCGCCATCTTTCAGGATGGTTTGCTCCAGGCACCACTCGTACTCTTGCTCGGTTTCACCTTTCCAGGCGAAAACCGGGATGCCGGCAGCGGCGATGGACGCAGCAGCCTGGTCTTGAGTCGAGAAAATGTTGCAGGACGACCAGCGTACTTCGGCACCCAGGGCAACCAGGGTTTCGATCAGCACGGCAGTCTGAATGGTCATGTGGATGCAGCCGAGGATCTTCGCGCCCTTGAGCGGTTGCTCTTCGGAGTACTTGCGGCGCAGACCCATCAGGGCTGGCATCTCGGATTCGGCGATGATGGTTTCGCGACGGCCCCAGGCAGCCAGGGACATGTCGGCAACTTTGTAGTCGGTGAAATCTGCAGGCGTGTTTACAGCGCTCATGAAGAGCCTCCATTCGTAATGTATGCGAATGGGCGCCGTTGTGCGTTTAGTGTCTGGCCGATCAAAGCCAAGCAACGCCCCATCCGAGCCTGACAGGTCAAACCTGCTGCAGCGCCCCTCGGACAGGTGGCGGGAAACGGTATCAAGTGGACGTTACCGTTTTGAAACGGTGGCGATTATAGCTTTCTTTGAGCTTCAAGTTGCAAGCTGCAAGCGACAAGCGAGAGCAGGTCGGTTTTTACTTGCAGCTTGTGGCTTGAAACTTGAAGCTGGGGGCTTCCAACACCATCGTTCAAACGCCTCGGAGCCCCCCATGAATTTCCACACCCGCAAATGGGTCAAACCCGAAGACCTCAACCCCAACGGCACACTGTTCGGCGGCAGCCTGTTGCGCTGGATAGACGAAGAAGCAGCGATCTACGCCATTGTCCAGTTGGGCAATCAACGCGTGGTCACCAAGTACATTTCCGAAATCAACTTCGTCAGCGCCTCGCGCCAGGGAGACATCATCGAACTGGGCATCACCGCCACCGAGTTCGGTCGCACCTCCATCACCCTGACCTGTGAAGTGCGCAACAAGATCACCCGCAAAAGCATCCTGACGGTGGAAAAAATGGTCTTCGTCAACCTCGGTGAAGACGGCCTGCCCGCGCCGCACGGCCGGACCGAGATCAAGTACGTCAAAGACCAGTTCAAGGATGACGCCAGCGTCGAATAATACGGGGTCCTACAGAACGGATGCTGATCCGCACGTGTCGTACCTAAACGACACGCCAGCGGTTCAGGAGTCCTATGGACACTCAAAAAGATGGCAAGACACCCGACCTCTCGGCAAAAGAACAGCACGAGGTCGAAAAGAGTCAGCCACCGCGCGCTGCGGTGCTGCACGAAATCATCCGGACCCAGGGCGATCAAGAGCTTGAACGCAGCGTCGCCGCGCTATGGTGGTCGGCGCTGGCGGCAGGCTTGACCATGGGGCTGTCGCTGATGGGCATGGGCTTGCTCAACTCTCGCCTGCCGGACGGCGAAGGTTTCAAGGTGATTGCCAGTTTCGGTTACTGCGCCGGTTTTCTCGCGGTGATCCTCGCCCGCCAGCAACTCTTCACCGAAAACACACTGACCGCCGTGCTGCCCATCATGAGCAAGCCCACGCTGGGCAACTTCGGTCGATTGCTGCGGCTGTGGACGGTGGTGCTGGTCGGCAACCTCTGCGGCACGTTGCTGGTGGCATACGTCATGCTGGAACTGCCGATTTTCGACAGCAAGACCGACGTGGCCTTTCTCGACATCGGCCGCAAGGTCATGGAAAACGATGCGAGCCAGATGTTCGCCAAGGGCATCATCTCGGGCTGGATGATCGCCACCATGGTCTGGATGATCCCGTCGATGGAAAGCGCCAAGATATGGATCATCATTCTCATCACCTACCTCATGGCGCTGGGTGACTTCACCCACATCGTGGTCGGGTCGCTGGAGGTCTCTTACCTGGTATTTGCCGGCGAACTGCCGTGGGGTGATTTCTGGCGGGTGTTCGCCGGGCCGACGCTGGCGGGGAACATCATTGGTGGCAGCTTTATCTTCGCGTTGATCAGCCATGCGCAGATTCGCAGCGAGTCCGGCGCGCCAAAGGACCCGCATAGCAAGGTTGAGCCAACGCCCGACGAGGACTGAGCCGCGAGACCGGGTGCGCCACCCGGCCTTGGGACTGTCGCTTTCAGCCTGGAATCAGCCATGCCCGGGCTTGATCCACCGTGGTCGAGCTGAAATGACGCGATGACGACACGAGGCTGCGTGAGACGTACTGATCGGCAATCCGGTTGAGTACCGCATTGAAGTTCGCGGGGCTCGTCGCTTCTCGCAATTCGATGATGGCCGTGGATAGCAGCTTGACGTTCGAATCGGGCTGCCCGAGGCGATACAAGGAGGGATAGATCACTTCGCGGATGAAGTTTTCGCCCTTGGTTCTGAGGTCCCGCCAGCTCATTACCTCAATCGCGCAGGTCATCACGACAGACTTTGGCCCCGTTGTTCCTGCATCCATGCGCTTAACGGCTTGAAGCAACTCCATGCAGTCCGGGACATTTCCATGGTTTAGCTTGTTCGCCATCCATTCGATCTTTCCCGGCTTGTCACCGAGCTGATCAAGCGCGTCAATGGCTTCGCGCATTTGAGCATCAAGCACCAACGTGCCGGACGTAGTGGCTTTCGCATCGATCAAGGCCTGGCTTAAATCCGCCAGCGCTTGTTGAGCTTGCTGACGGAAGTTGATGACTTCTTCACAGGCAGGGTCGTTCTTCAACTCAAGCGCCGCAGCGTCGAATAACCGATCATCGAGGGCCAGCAAGGCAGCGCCGATTGAATTGAAGGTGTACGTTTCGCTGCGTTCGTGGCGTTTCAGGTAGTCACCCACCTCAATTTCCAGCTTCTGTTGCAAGTGGTTTTTGTGCTCCAGCGGCATGCTGAAGTTGACGGTGCCGCTTAACGCGCCAGTAAAGTCGCCCTTCTCCGTCTTCAACGGGACGGTGATTGTTTGCCTGCCAAAGGCCTTGATGCCGCTCGCCTCTTGCGCGTCCCGAGCCGCATAGCGCACGCCGACAAGTTTATCGGCCAACGCCGAGGACAACGTTCCACGATCTTTTTTAGCGCCGCCATTCTCACTCTCGAACTTGAGAATCAACTGGTCGCTGTCGAGAATCGGGCTCATCGGAAATCGAGGCTCAACCAGATCCATGACCGGGGTGTTCAGCATGATCCCGCCGTCCTGAAACAAGGTCCGCTCTCCGTCAGCCTGAAAGGCCAAACCTTGCTCCGCAGGCTTTTGGAAGACCATGGGCAATGAACCTGAGATATGCGCCGCACGGGCCACATCCATATCCGGGGTCAGGCTGGCATTGAACACCACCATCTGCGGGCGCCCTTCGAACATTGCCGTGCCGGTGATATGCAGTTGTTTGATCTCGGGCAGGTCCTTGCTCAGCGTTTGCAGATCACCAAAAGTCACGTATCCGCTGGCTTGTATTTTTTCTACACAGGCTTTGGTCGAATCCGAAAGCTGGCATTGCCGATCATCGAGGGCATGGTTGAACCGCGATCGGACGGACTCAACCATTTTTTCCTGAATCAGCGCTTCCAGGGGCATGGCTTTGGATTGGAGTCGCGGCATCAGGTCGAACAGCAACCGCCCGATATTGCCGGCCTTGCCCGGGATCTTACCGACGCCTTTGCCAATGAACGAACTGACGGACTGCACCGGCCCGAGAATTTTGCTTTGACTGTCGAGCAGCGCGACAAGGTTGGTCTCGTCCGACATCTTGTCGAAACCTGCGTGGCCCATGCCGCTGGCCAGGAAAGCCGCGGAAATAGCACCGGCTGATGAGCCGGAGATACTGCGGATCTTTTCCAGAGACTTGTCTTCCTCCAGCGCTTTCACCATTCCTGAGAAGGCAACGCCCTTGGCGCCACCGCCACTGAGTACCAGGTGTTCGATGCCGGGGAGCTTGAGATCCATTTCGACCACGCCATCTGCATAACGGCGGATCGACAGCGCGCGATCGGTCAATGAGTGGACCAGCACTTCGCATTTACCCTGGCCAATACGCATTGCGCCGTTCTTGAAATCCCCCCAATCGACGTCCATCGGGTGTGCAGCTGAAGTCTGTGCGGTTTTGTTCGAGACGGTCAAAAGCCTTGTCGGAATCGTTAAACCGTTGGCTGTAACAATCATGCTTGCCTCTTCCTTGAATAATGTTGGAAGAGACACTTTATCGGCGATGCAGCGCGCCAGAGCCTTGCGCAGCAATTGGCAATAAACGCGTGAGCGACAGGCAGAACGCCAGTCAAAAGGCTCTGGCACGAGCCTTTCATGGAGACGAAAGTAATCGGCTATAGGCTATGGAAAGTATTCACACAGCGCGCGTCCCCTCAGCCTCAGCATTCAAGGTCGTTTTCTGAACGACCTTCAACACTGAGGCCAAGCTCCTTCGCCAGAGACCAAAGTCACTCTCCCCCTAGCCGGGCACGTTGATCGCCGCCGTACTGCGACGTTGCAGGTAGATGTAGAAAAGTGCGGTCAACACCGTCAGCCCGCTGACCAGTGCACCGGTCCACGGCAAGTCCGCGAGATCGGCGCCACTGGCGACTACCAACCCTCCGATCCAGGCACCCGCCGCGTTGCCAAGGTTGAATGCGCTCTGGTTCAGGGTTGACCCGAGGTTCGGGGCTTCATGGGCCTGATCGATGATCAGCAATTGCAGGATCGGGCACAGGGCGAAAGCAAAAATCCCCCACAACACCAACGTGATGGCGGCCGGAATCACCGAGTGACTGGTCTGGCTGAACGCTGCCAGGACAACCATCACCGCGAGTGCCATGCCCACCAGCGACGGCAGCAAACGACTGTCCGCCAATCGCCCGCCAAGCATACTGCCTGCCGTCAATCCCACCCCGAACAACAGGAGCATGATGGTCACGCCGTGGGGGGAGACCCCGGTGATGTCCTGCAGAATCGGCGCAATGTAGGTGAACACGCTGAACAGACTGGTCGAGGCCAGCACGCTCATGCCCAATGCCAACAATACATTGGCCTTGCCCAGCACCTTGAACTCGCTGGCCAGGTTGGCTTTGTCCATGGCGATGTTGTTCGGCAGCCAGAGCCACTGCGCGATTGCCGCGATCACGCCAATCACCGACACCGCCCAGAACGTCGAACGCCAGCCGGCGTATTGACCAAGTGCTGTGCCTAATGGCACGCCGAGCACGTTGGCCAGGGTCAGGCCGGTGAACATCATGGCAATGGCCTGGGCCCGTTTGTTCGGCGCCACCAACCCGGCGGCCACCACGGAACCAATGCCGAAAAACGCGCCATGGCATAGCGCAGTAATCACCCGCGCGGCCATCAGCGTGGCGTAGTTCGGCGCCAGGGCGCAGAGCATGTTGCCGAGGATGAACATCAACGTCATGCCCAGCAGCGTGGCTTTGCGCGGCATGTTGGCGGTGCCGACCGCGAGGATTGGCGCACCGAATACCACACCCAATGCATAGCCGGTGATCAACAGGCCCGCATGGGGAATGCTCACGGCGAGGTCGCGGGCGACGTCGGGCAGCAGGCCCATGATGACGAATTCGGTGGTGCCGATGCCGAACGCGGCAACAGCGAGGGCAAGCAAAGCGAGTGGCATGCGCAAGGTCTCTGTCGGTAGTCTTGACGCTGTGATCAGGCATACGCATGCCCACGTCCGCTCTCGACAAGAGCGGGCAGAGGCAGATTTTATTGGAATTAGTCTGTGCGCAACTGAGTGCGGCGTGGTCGCTTGCAGTATAAACAGCTGCTGACATATGGCGAATCAATTCTCTGCCCGGATTCTGCAGAGGATCTCGAGGACAACAAAAGGAGTGTGCCGTGCTTGCGACGGCGTTGGTGTTGGTGGCGGCGCTGTTGCATGCGGCGTGGAATACCCTGATCAAATTCAGCGCGGAACGTTTGCTGGTGGTGGCTTGCATGGACAGCGTGGCGATGCTCTTTGTCGCCGTAATGCTGCCGTTCGTGGCGTGGCCACCGCTGGAAATCTGGCCGTGGATCCTGGCCTCGGCAGCGTTTGAGTTGCTGTACCGCTATTTGCTGATCCAGGCCTATCGGGTTGGCGACCTCGGGCTGGTCTATCCGCTGATGCGGGGTTTGTCGCCACTGGTGGTGTTGGCGCTGACGCTGATTTTTGCCGGTGAGGCGCTGACCCATCAGCAGATTTTCGGCATTCTGCTGATCCCGCTCGGCATGCTGTGCCTGCTCTGGCAGGGTGGGGGCGGAGCACGGTTGCCGTGGTCGATGTTGCCGGTGGTGGCGCTGATCGGGTTGTGCATCGGCTGCTACACCTTCATCGACGGCCAGGCGCTACGGCGCTGGTCACATCCACTGGACTACCTCGTCTGGGTGACCTTGATCAGCGCCTGGCCGTTTCCATTGCTGGCCTGGGTGCGCAAGCGGCCGGCGTTCAGGCTGTTCTGGCGCGAGCAATGGCGACTGGGGCTGGCGGTCGGGTTCTGCGTGTTGTTCAGCTACGCTCTGGTGCTGTGGGCAATGCAACTGGGCTCGATTGCCGAAGCGGCGGCACTGCGTGAAATCAGCGTGATCCTGGTGGTGCTGTTTGGCATGCGCTACCTGAAAGAGCCTTTCGGCAGACCACGGCTCCTGGCCTGTGGACTGGTGCTGATCGGCATGCTGGTGATGAAGTTTTGATCAGCCCTTAACGGAACTCGACTCTCCATAACTTGAAGAAGGAAACGCTGTATGACGGTTGCTCTGTGGTGCATTTTGATTGCGATTTTCCTGCCCTATCTGTGCACGGGCATTGCCAAGATCAGCGGTGGGTTCAGGCTGAAAGACAATCATGACCCTCGGGACTTTCTCGATTCCCTGGAAGGCCTTGGCAGACGCGCCAATGCAGCGCAATTGAACAGTTTTGAAGTGACGCCGGCGTTCGCGGCGGCCGTGATCGTGGCGCACCTGGTCGGCAATGCTGAACTGGTGACGCTCAATGTGCTGTCGGTGTTGTTCATCACCAGTCGGCTGCTGTACATCATTTTCTATCTGGCGGACTGGGCGACTTTGCGTTCGCTGATGTGGTTTGTGGGGATGGGGTTGGTCGTCAGTTTCTTTGTGGTGTCTGTTTAAGGGCAAGAACGCAGCTCACGCCAGCGCCTGCAGGGGCTTTGTCAAAGCACTGCAGGCGCTGGCGTCTTGTTTTAGAGCTTGTCAGCCACCTGCGGCACTTGTGGCAGTGCGGCACCTTTGGGCCAAAGCATCCAGATCTGCCCCTGTTGCTTCATGTCGCCGGCCAGTTGCCCGGCTGCTTCGCCGGTGCCCCAGAACAGGTCCGCCCGAACTTCGCCGGCAATCGCCCCGCCGGTGTCCTGTGCCGCCACCGGGCGTACCAGTGCGCTGCCATCCGGCTTGGTGGTGGATAACCACAGCAGGCTGCCCAACGGAATCACCTTACGGTCAACCGCAGCGCTGTAGCCGGCAGTCAACGGCACATTCAGCGAGCCGCGAGGCCCTTCGTTGCTGTCGGGGTTGCGGGTGAAAAACACATAGCTGGGGTTGCTGCCAAGCAATTCCGGAATGCGCGTCGGATTGGCCTTGGCCCAAGTGCTGATCGCGCCCATGGTCACGTCTTCTTTCTTCAGTTCGCCTTGCTCAACCAGCCAACGGCCGATCGGTCGATAGGGGTGGCCATTCTGATCGGCGTATGCGATGCGCAGTTGGCGACCGTCGTCGAGCTGGATGCGACCCGAACCCTGGATTTGTAGGAATTGCAGGTTCATCGGGTCGGTCAACCAGGCCACGACCGGCGCCTTGACCCCTTTGCTCCCGATGGTTGCGGCATCGTCGTAGGGCTTGAGGACGCGACCTTCAAGCCGGCCACGCAGGCGCTTGCCTTTGAGTTCCGGGTAGATGCTGTCGAGGGCGACGACGATCATGTCGTCCGGCACGCCATACACCGGGATGTTCGCCGTGGCGGTCTGGGTCAGGCTGCCGGGGTAGACCGGCTCGTAGTAGCCGGTGATCAAACCGTTGGGATTGTCGTTGGCGGCACGCAGGCCATAGACATCAAGGTTCTGCTTGAGAAAGCCGCGAATGTCGCTGGCAGTTTGCGGCACATTGCTGGCCGCAGCGCAGGTTGCGCCCCAGATCGGGTCAGCCTTGAGCCGGGTGCAAGCGCTACGCCAGGAACCGAAACCGGCAACCAGATCGGTGTCGGAAACGGCTGGCAAAGCCTCCCATGTAACACTGGAATAAGTGGCCAGTGCGTGGGTTTTCGGTTGTTTATTGTCGCCACCGGTGCAGCCCGCGAGCACGGCCACCATCGGAAGTGTCCAGGCCAGGCTGCGACGCCACGCCTTGAAACGGCTGTTCATGGAGAAATTCCTTTGCCGATTGCCTGAGTGCTCCATGCGCTCAAACAACCCGTATTGATAATAGGGGTATTGGTCTTTGTCGATGACACGAGGATACTGGCCGCCGTTCCCGTGACCTGAAGCCACCATGAATCTCAAAAGACTTTCTGTTGTATTGCTGGCCTGTCTGACGTTGTCCGCCTGTGGCGGTGTCGACCCCAACTCGCCGCTCGGCCAACGCAAGGCCATTTTCAAGCAGATGCTCAAGACCGGCGAAGACCTGGGCGGCATGTTGCGTGGTCGCATTGCGTTCGATGGCCCCAAATTCGCTGACGGGGCCGTGAAACTCGATGCGCTGTCCCGTGAGCCGTGGAAACACTTCCCGCAAGTGCGCGAAGAAGACCACACCAGCGCCAAAAGCGATGTCTGGGAGAAACAGGCCCGCTTTCAGGAAATGGCTCGCACGCTTGAATCCGCCACCGGTGAACTGGTGATCGCCAGTCAGGTTCAACCCTACAAGGCCAGCAACCTGGGACCGGCGGTGCAGAGAGTCGAAGACGCCTGCAGTGCGTGCCATAAAGAGTTTCGGGATCATTGATCTGTCAGTAGAAATGACCTGACTTACTTATCCAGCTCGTCCAGTGCGTCCTGCAATTCCTTGCGGGACTCGGCGAGCTTGTCCTTACGCTTGTTGATCTTGTCGGGATCGCCTTTTTTCATGGCCTTGTCGAGATCCGCCTGACGTTCGCTGACTTCGTGCTTGGCGGCCAGCACCTTGTTTTCCCGTTCCTTCTTCAGCGAGGCTTCGGTGCAGTTCGCGGTGACTTCGCTCAGGGCCTTCTCCAAACCGGCCTGCTGGTCGGCGTTGCCATGGCTCTTGGCCAGTTCGATCTGATTGATGATGCCTTGCTTCTTGGCGGCGCAGCCGGTCAGGCCCGGCGCTTCTTCTGCAGCCATCAACGGGGCGGCCATCACGCTGCAAAGGGTCAGCAAGGCGAGCGGTGAAAGAAATTTCATAAAAGCTCCAGGTGAAAAAGCAATCGGATCGATGCGGCGATGGCACGTTTGAGCCCATCGGCACTGTAGGGTTCCCGTGTGGGCGGGCGTTGCCGGTGGCTAAAAACCGTCAACCCCTGCCCCGCGTAATGTTTCACTCAAGGCCAGGACCTGCGGGTCGCGGAAAAATGCGCTCAGTTGCGCCGCGCGCCCCGGGCCGATGCCGGCTTCGGCCTGCCATCGTTCGGTGTCTCGTTGGGCCAGTTCCTGCCATGAATCGGCGAGGCTTGCCTGCCCGGTCGGTGGCAGGCCCAAGGCTTTGAGCCAGCGTGTAAAAGGACGTTGCCGGGCACCGTTGAAACTGTCCATCAGGCGATCAACACTGCGCTCGCCGAAACCGTCAATGTTAGCAAGCTCTTGAGCATCGAGGGTCAACCAATCCAGAAGGTTGTTCAGACGACCTGTTGCAAGAAGTTTTTCCCAGGTGCCGGGGCCGACATGGGGCAAGGCCAGACCCTGTTTGCCGCTGAGCCAGGTCAGGCGTGCGAGAAACTGCCCCTCGCATCCCGGTGTCGGCTGCCAACAACTTAACGGATGAAAATCAGCCGCCAGCGGTACGTTCAATGGGGGACGTTCGGTGCTGCGCAAAACGACCCCCTCCAGCCTGGGAATGGTCAGGCCAGCCAGAGTGATCGCGACCTGGTCACCCGGTCGAATGTCCATCGCCTGCCAGCGTTGCAGCGAGCTCACGCTGACGCGCTTGATCTGCCGGTCATCGAGCATCACAGGCGTCAGCTCCAACACCGGGGTGATCCGTCCGGTCCGGCCAATCTTGAACCGGACCTGGCGCACCTCAGCCAGTGCCCGTGCGAAGGGATACTTCCAGGCCGCGCCCCAGTAAGGCGGTTTGGCTTGCCAACGCTCGGCGGATGAACGCTGCCCCTGGCGCAGGACAATACCATCGCTGGCAAACGGCAAGGGCGATCGATACCAGTGATCACGCCAGCGCTCGGCGTCGACGAATGTGCTGATCGGTTGGCTATACGATGCTGTGCTCATAAAGCCCAGCTGATCGAGTGCCGCGACTCGGACAGGCTGGCTCACCGGGCCCTGGGGCCAATCCCAGACAAACAGGCCGATCCCGCTGGCCTGTTCGGCGCTCAAGGTTTTGCGAGCCATTAGCCCTGCGACCGTGGAGCGGGCATTGAGGCTGCCGGCCCGGGATTGCACGTGATCAGTCAGCCGCCAGTAAAGCTCACCTTGGACCAGCAGGTCCCGCGGCTGCGACAGTTGCTGGGGAATGGCAATGATCTGTCGCGCCGAACGCGTCCAGTCCTGGCCACGGGCACCGTCACCACGGCTGATTGCCTGGGTCAGCAGGCCCTGGCGGTAAATCAGGGTCACTGCCACACCGTCAACCTTGGGTTGGACCCAGACGTCGTTACGGTCGCGCAGCCAATGCTCGACGGCGCGACCATCGCGCAGCTTTTCCAGGCCAGTGTGGGCAATGGGGTGGGCGACCGTGCCGCTTGCCGTGCGCAACGGATCGGTGGATGACACCAGATTGAAGCATCGGCGCCATTCGGCCAGTCGTACACGGGACTGATCGTAGAGCTCATCGGCCACTAATGAGTGGCCTTGGCGATGATAGTGATCGTCCCAGATGTCGATTTGCTTTTGCAGCGCACTGACTTCGTTCGAGCTGCGTTCGGGTGGCCAGTCGGGACACTGGGCTGCGTTGGCGCTCAGGCAGACAAAAGCGAAAAAACCGGTAAAAAACAGGCGCAGTCTGAGGAGCATGTTGAGCATCCTTGCTCATTGAGATGCTTGAAGAGTAGGCCGGTTTTTTCGACAGGAAGGACGACTGTTTTTCAGCGTGTGTCGCAAGCAGGCAATAAAAAGCCCCGCACGGCGAACCGTGCGGGGCTTTGGGTACCGCCAGGGAAGTCTTACAGGCCGGCAGCAGAACGCAGAGCGTCGGCGCGGTCGGTTTTTTCCCAGGTGAAGGTGGTGAAGGTATCGTCACCAACAGTCTTGGTCGCCGGGGTACGACCGAAGTGGCCGTACGCAGCGGTTTCCTGGTACATCGGGTGCAGCAGGTCGAGCATTTTAGTGATCGCGTATGGACGCAGGTCGAACACTTCGCGGACCAGTTTGACGATCTTGTCATCGCTGATCTTGCCGGTGCCGAAGGTGTTCAGCGAGATCGAAGTCGGTTGAGCAACGCCGATGGCGTAGGAAACCTGAATCTCGCAACGCTCGGCCAGGCCTGCAGCGACGATGTTCTTGGCCACGTAACGACCGGCGTAGGCAGCCGAACGGTCAACCTTCGATGGATCTTTACCGGAGAACGCGCCGCCACCGTGACGGGCCATGCCGCCGTAGCTGTCGACGATGATCTTGCGGCCGGTCAGGCCGCAGTCGCCCACCGGGCCACCGATGATGAACTGGCCAGTCGGGTTGATGTGGAACTGGGTGTCCTTGGTCAGCAGTTCGGCAGGCAGCACGTGCTTGACGATCAGCTCCATCACGCCTTCGCGCAGGTCGTTGTACGACACTTCCGGGTTGTGCTGGGTCGACAGAACGACGGCGTCGATACCAACAACCTTGCCGTTCTCGTAGCGGCAAGTCACTTGCGACTTGGCGTCCGGACGCAGCCAAGGCAGCAGGCCGGATTTACGGGCTTCAGCCTGACGCTGCACCAGCTGGTGCGAGAAGGTGATCGGTGCTGGCATCAGCACGTCGGTTTCGTTGCTGGCATAGCCGAACATCAGGCCCTGGTCGCCGGCACCCTGATCTTCAGGCTTGGCACGGTCAACACCCTGGTTGATGTCTGGGGACTGCTTGCCGATGATGTTCATCACGCCGCAGGTCGCACCGTCGAAGCCGACGTTGGAGCTGGTGTAGCCGATGTCGGTGATCACGTCACGAACGATCTGCTCCAGGTCAACCCAGGCCGAGGTGGTGACTTCGCCGGCGATGATCGCCACGCCCGTTTTCACCAGAGTCTCGCACGCCACACGGGCGAACTTGTCTTCAGCGATGATGGCGTCCAGCACCGCATCAGAAATCTGGTCGGCGATTTTGTCCGGATGCCCTTCAGACACGGACTCGGAGGTGAAAAGGGAGTATTCGCTCATCTCGATGTTTTCCTGAAATTACCGATGGTGAGTGTCGCCAGCCGGCCGCTGAAAATGGCGGACCTGGATCTGGAAACCATTACGTAAGCCTACATAGAGGCTTTCCCCGGGAACGAGTCCCGCAGCGGTGGCCCAACGGGCCAGATCGTCCTGTTCAAACCCCAGCCAGAGATCACCGCAGGCCTCCTTGGCCCAACTCTGGTTGTGGCTACATAACTCTGTCACTAACAGGCTACCGCCTGGTTGCAGCAAATTGGCCATGTGCTTGAGCGCATCGGCCGGCGCGGCGAAATGGTGCAGCACCATGTTCAAGACAACGCAGTCGGCCTTGAGGCTGACGCCGTTCAATGCATCGGCCAATTGCAGGCTGACATTAGTCAGCATCTGCCGTTCGCACACCTGACGCGCCAGTTCGAGCATTGCCTGGCTATTATCCAGCGCCGTCACCTGCATGAAGCGGCGCGCCAGTTCCGGCAGAAAAGCACCATCCCCGGGGCCGACTTCGATGGCCGTAGCGCCTTCACTGAAACTCAGCTTGTCGAGCAATGCCACCACGCTATCGCGGTATTGCGGCAGGCCGGCGATCAAGTCTTGCTGGGCGCGAAACTTCTCCGCGACCCGTGAGAAAAAGTCCTGGCTGGCCGCTGCGCGCTGTCCGTGGACCTGAGCGATCCGCGACTGCACATCGGCAGGCAGGGTCAGGTCGTCCACCTCTTCCAGCAAGGCAGCGTGCAGTTTGCCGCCGAGCAAGTCGGTGTGGGGCAAGGCGCGACGGTAGAAAATCGCGTTGCCTTCACGGCGGGTCGCCACCAGGTCGGCCTGGGCCAGTACCTTGAGGTGATGGCTCATGCCCGACTGGCCGATCCCGAAGATCTGCGCCAGTTCCAGTACGCCAAACGAATCGTTGGCCAATGCGCGCAAGACATTCAGCCGCAGCGGATCGCCGCCGGCCTTGCACAAGGCCGCCAGCTCGTCGCAATCGTCATGGCGAATGGAAGGCACACGTAAATTCATAATGGCCGGCAGTCTAGTCACGTGCCGAAAGCACCGCAAGAGCAATATCAAAAAGTTTTGATATTGCTCGATAGATGGCACTTCTTGACGCTAGCTTCAGTCAACAAACGAATGGCGGAAAGGTTTCACCAAGCGAAACCGTCGTTATCCATTGGAAAAACGCCTTCAGATGACTATCTGTCATTGCCCCGAGGCGGCTCGGTGAGGGAAAATGCTCGCCTTTTTTCCGTTTCGTTTATTCACTCTTGTTTCAGAATCCCCAGGAGAACAGCGATGCCTAGCCGTCGTGAGCGTGCCAACGCCATTCGTGCCCTCAGCATGGATGCCGTGCAAAAAGCCAACAGCGGCCATCCCGGTGCCCCTATGGGTATGGCGGATATCGCCGAAGTGCTTTGGCGCGACTACCTCAAGCACAACCCGAGCAATCCATCGTTCGCCGACCGTGACCGCTTCGTGCTGTCCAACGGCCACGGCTCGATGTTGATCTACTCGCTGCTGCACCTGACCGGCTACGACCTGTCGATCGAAGACCTGAAGCAGTTCCGCCAGCTGCACAGCCGCACTCCGGGTCACCCGGAACTGGGTTACACCCCGGGCGTTGAAACCACCACCGGCCCACTGGGCCAGGGCCTGGCCAACGCTGTGGGTTTTGCCCTGGCAGAAAAAGTCCTGGCGGCGCAGTTCAACCGCGCTGGCCACAACATCGTCGACCACCACACCTATGTGTTCCTGGGTGATGGCTGCATGATGGAAGGCATTTCCCACGAAGTCGCCTCCCTGGCCGGCACCCTGGGCCTGGGTAAACTGATCGCCTTCTACGATGACAACGGCATCTCCATCGACGGTGAAGTCGAAGGCTGGTTCACCGATGACACGCCGAAACGTTTTGAATCCTACAACTGGCAAGTGATCCGCAACGTCGACGGTCACGATCCGGAAGAGATCAAGACCGCGATCGAGACGGCGCGCAAAAGCGAGCAGCCAACCCTGATCTGCTGCAAGACCACCATCGGTTTCGGCTCGCCGAACAAGCAAGGCAAGGAAGACTGCCACGGCGCCCCACTGGGTGACGCGGAAATCGCCCTGACCCGTGCGGCGCTGAAGTGGAACCACGGCCCGTTCGAAATCCCGGCCGACATCTATGCCGAGTGGGATGCCAAGGAAGCCGGTCGCGCAGTCGAAGCCGAGTGGGACCAGCGTTTCGCTGCCTACTCCGCCGCTTTCCCGACCGAAGCCAACGAACTGATTCGTCGTCTGAGCGGCGACCTGCCGGCCGACTTCGCCGAGAAGGCCGATGCCTACATCGCTGAAGTGGCTGCCAAGGGCGAAACCATCGCCAGCCGTAAAGCCAGCCAGAACGCCCTGAACGCGTTCGGCCCGCTGCTGCCTGAGTTCCTCGGCGGTTCGGCTGACCTGGCAGGTTCCAACCTGACCCTGTGGAAAGGCTGCAAAGGCGTGACCGCCGAAGACGCCAGCGGCAACTACATGTACTACGGCGTGCGCGAATTCGGCATGACCGCGATCATGAACGGCGTTGCCCTGCACGGCGGCCTGGTGCCTTACGGCGCGACCTTCCTGATGTTCATGGAATACGCCCGCAATGCCGTGCGCATGTCGGCGCTGATGAAGCAGCGCGTGATCCATGTCTACACCCACGACTCCATCGGTCTGGGCGAAGACGGCCCGACTCACCAGCCAATCGAGCAACTGGCCAGCCTGCGCTGCACGCCGAACCTCGACACCTGGCGTCCAGCCGATGCCGTTGAATCGGCAGTGGCCTGGAAAAACGCACTGGAGCGCAAGGACGGTCCTTCGGCCCTGATCTTCTCGCGTCAGAACCTGCAGCATCAAACCCGCAACGCCCTGCAAATCGGCGAAATCAGCCGTGGCGGCTACGTGTTGAAGGACTGCGCAGGCGAGCCTGAGCTGATCCTGATCGCCACCGGTTCGGAAGTCGGCCTGGCCGTTCAGGCCTTCGACAAACTGACCGAGCAGGGCCGCAAGGTGCGCGTGGTTTCCATGCCTTGCACCAGCGTGTTCGACGCCCAGGACGCCGGCTACAAGCAATCGGTCCTGCCGTTGCAGGTCAGCGCCCGTATCGCAATCGAAGCTGCCCACGCTGACTACTGGTACAAGTACGTCGGCCTGGAAGGTCGCGTGATCGGCATGACCACCTACGGCGAGTCGGCGCCTGCGCCGGCCTTGTTCGAAGAGTTCGGCTTCACCCTGGAAAACATCCTGGGTCAGGCTGAAGAGCTGCTGGAAGACTAAGTCCAGGTGATGTGCCTGTTCTGACGCTATCGCGGGCAAGCCCGCTCCCACAAGGATCTCCATCGGTCCTGTGGGAGCGGGCTTGCCCGCGATGGCGCCGGTTCAGGCAACGCTGCACCAACGGATTCACACGGTAATCGAGAACCCCCATGCCTCAACCGCGTCCCTACAAAGTTGCACTCAACGGCTACGGCCGGATTGGTCGTTGCGTCTTGCGTGCGCTGTTCGAGCGAGGGGCGAAGGCCGGGTTTGAAATTGTCGCGATCAACGATCTGGCAGACATGGCCAGCATCGAATACCTGACACGCTTCGACTCCACCCACGGGCGCTTTCCCGGCGAGGTGAAGGTCGACGGCGATTGTCTGCATATTAATGGCGACTGCGTGAAGGTCCTGCGCAGTGCCACCCCCGAAGGCATCGATTGGGCGTCGCTGGGCGTCGATCTGGTGCTGGAATGCTCCGGTGCTTACCACACCCGCGAAGACGGCCAGCGTTTCCTCGATGCCGGCGCGCCTCGTGTGCTGTTTTCTCAGCCGATGGCCAGCGAGTCGGATGTCGACGCCACCATCGTCTACGGCGTGAATCAGGAATGCCTGACCGGCGACGAGCTGTTGGTATCGAACGCCTCCTGCACCACCAACTGCGGCGTGCCGCTGTTGCGCCTGCTGGACCAGGCCATCGGCCTGGAATACGTGTCGATTACCACCATCCACTCGGCGATGAACGATCAGCCGGTGATCGATGCCTATCACCATGAAGACCTGCGTCGCACCCGTTCGGCGTTCCAGTCGGTGATTCCGGTGTCCACCGGTCTGGCGCGCGGCATCGAACGCCTGCTGCCGGAACTTGCCGGGCGAATTCAGGCCAAAGCCGTACGCGTGCCGACCGTTAACGTGTCTTGCCTCGACATTACGATGCAGACCGTGAGCGACACCGACGCCACCGAGGTCAACCGGATTCTGCGCGAGGCCGCCACCAGCGGCCCGCTCAAAGGCCTGTTGGCCTACACCGAGCTACCCCACGCAAGCTGTGATTTCAACCACGACCCACATTCGGCAATCGTCGATGCCAGTCAGACTCGAGTTTCCGGCCCACGGCTGGTGAACATCCTGGCCTGGTTCGACAACGAATGGGGTTTTGCCAACCGAATGCTGGACGTTGCAGAACACTATCTGCAATCAGCGACTAAAAAACCGTAACCCAGGAAATGCGACCCATGACCGTGTTGAAGATGTCCGACCTCGATCTGCAAGGTAAGCGCGTATTGATCCGCGAAGACCTCAACGTCCCAGTCAAGGACGGTGTTGTCACCAGCGATGCGCGAATCCTGGCTTCGCTGCCGACCATCAAGCTGGCCCTGGAAAAAGGCGCGGCCGTAATGGTCTGCTCGCACCTTGGCCGTCCGACCGAAGGTGAGTTCTCGGCCGAGAACAGCCTCAAGCCAGTCGCCGACTACCTGAGCCGCGCCCTGGGCCGTGAAGTACCGCTGGTGGCCGATTACCTGGGCGGCGTTGACGTGAAGGCCGGCGATATCGTGCTGTTCGAAAACGTGCGCTTCAACAAGGGCGAGAAAAAGAACGCTGACGAACTGGCCCAGCAATACGCCGCCCTGTGCGACGTGTTCGTGATGGACGCCTTCGGCACCGCTCACCGCGCCGAGGGCTCGACCCACGGCGTAGCCAAGTTCGCCAAAGTCGCAGCGGCCGGTCCGTTGCTGGCTGCCGAACTGGACGCACTGGGCAAAGCCCTCGGCGCCCCGGCTCAGCCAATGGCTGCCATCGTGGCCGGCTCCAAAGTGTCGACCAAGCTCGACGTATTGAACAGCCTGAGCCAGATCTGCGACCAGTTGATCGTCGGCGGCGGCATCGCCAACACCTTCCTGGCGGCTGCCGGTCACCCGGTTGGCAAGTCGCTGTACGAGCCGGACCTGCTGGACACCGCTCGCGCCATCGCCGCCAAGGTCAGCGTGCCGCTGCCAGTGGACGTGGTGGTTGCCAAGGAATTCGCCGAAAGCGCCGCAGCTACCGTCAAGCTGATCGCTGACGTCGCTGCCGACGACATGATCCTCGACATCGGCCCGCAAACTGCCGCGAATTTCGCCGAGCTGCTGAAGTCGTCGAAAACCATCCTGTGGAACGGCCCGGTTGGCGTATTCGAATTCGACCAGTTCGGTAACGGCACCAAAGTGCTGGCCCAGGCGATCGCAGACAGCGCAGCGTTCTCCATCGCCGGTGGTGGCGATACCTTGGCCGCCATCGACAAGTATGGCGTTGCCGAGCAAATCTCCTACATTTCTACCGGTGGCGGCGCGTTCCTCGAATTCGTCGAAGGCAAGGTGCTGCCAGCCGTTGAAGTCCTGGAAAGCCGGGCCAAGGCCTGAGGGTCGCCCGTTTGACCAGGCAGGGAGTGTTCACATGGTCAAGACGTTAGCGTTGTTGATCGTCGCCGGTTCGCTGGTGGCTTGCGGGAGTAACCCGAAAGCCTCACCGGAACCTGCGCCGTCCGCGCCGGAACATGGCTGCTATCAGGCTGACTGGCAAGCGGAAACCAACCCGGTGCTCAACAAGCGCTCCGGGCCTGATGGCCTGGACAAATACGAGACACAGACTCCCGCCAAGGAACATGGTTGTCCTTGACGGGTCTGACTCTTTACCCAGGGCCTGCGGCGTGCGCTGTCGGTCGAGGAACACGGATGAAAGGTTTTATCGCCATTACGGCGCTGGCATTGCTGGCAGGTTGCGCCAATTTGAACCCGTTCCAGTCGTCTGCTCCGGCGGACAACTGGACTACCTGGACCTGCGACAGCCAGGCCAACGTGGTTTGGCGCTATACCGACGAAAGCCACAAGGAAGTCGACGTTCGCTTGGGCGGGGCCGATCAGGTCTATCGCCTGAAGCTTGAACCCGGCGCGTCGGGTTCGCTGTACAGCAATGACATGTTGGCGTTTCACATAAAAGGTGAGGAAGGCCTGGTTTACTGGGTCGCCACCAATGATTTGATCGGTCGCGGCTGTAAAGCGCAATAAAAAAGCCGCCCGCTGGACTTTTGTGGCGAGGGAGCTTGCTCCCGCTGGAGCGCGAAGCGGTCCCCATCCGCTTGGCCGGATTACGACTGCTTCGCAGCCGAGCGCGAGCAAGCTCGCTCGCCACAGGGTTCTTCGTAACGCAAAGGATTTTGGCAATACCGAATTCGCAGGCCGGGCTGACCCCCGATCTGCAATAACTTGAATAGCCGCCGCCGCTACGGCAGGCTGGCACGATTAACGACCCAAACCGGGAGAGACACACACAATGGCACTTATCAGCATGCGCCAGATGCTGGACCACGCAGCCGAGTTCGGCTACGGCGTTCCAGCCTTCAACGTCAACAACCTTGAGCAGATGCGCGCCATCATGGAAGCCGCTGACAAGACTGACTCCCCGGTGATCGTCCAGGCTTCGGCCGGTGCTCGCAAATACGCCGGCGCGCCGTTCCTGCGTCACCTGATCCTGGCGGCCATCGAAGAGTTCCCGCACATTCCGGTGTGCATGCACCAGGACCACGGCACCAGCCCTGACGTCTGCCAGCGTTCCATCCAACTGGGCTTCAGCTCGGTGATGATGGACGGTTCCCTGGGCGAAGACGGCAAGACCCCGACCGACTACGACTACAACGTGCGCGTTACCCAACAAACCGTGGCCATGGCTCACGCCTGCGGCGTTTCGGTAGAAGGCGAGCTGGGCTGCCTGGGTTCGCTGGAAACCGGTATGGCCGGTGAAGAAGACGGCATCGGCGCCGAAGGCGTTCTGGATCACAGCCAGATGCTGACCGACCCGGAAGAAGCGGCTGACTTCGTCAAACGCACCCAGGTCGATGCCCTGGCCATCGCCATCGGCACCAGCCACGGCGCGTACAAGTTCACCAAGCCACCTACTGGTGACGTGCTGGCCATCGACCGCATCAAGGAAATCCACAAGCGCATCCCGAACACTCACCTGGTGATGCACGGTTCGTCTTCGGTTCCGCAAGAATGGTTGGCGATCATCAACCAGTACGGCGGCGACATCAAAGAAACCTACGGCGTACCGGTTGAAGAAATCGTCGAAGGCATCAAGCACGGCGTGCGCAAGGTCAACATCGACACCGACCTGCGCCTGGCGTCCACCGGCGCAATGCGCCGCCTGATGGCCACCAACCCGAGCGAGTTCGACCCGCGTAAATTCTTCGGCGCCACCGTAACCGCCATGCGCGACGTGTGCATCGCTCGTTACGAAGCCTTCGGTACCGCAGGCAACGCTTCGAAGATCAAGCCGATCTCCCTGGAAGGGATGTATCAGCGTTATCTGAAAGGTGAGTTGAACGCCAAGGTCAACTAAGACCTTCAGCGTTTAAGCCGCATGAAAAACCCGCCGAGAGGCGGGTTTTTTTGTGGGCGTGCCTTGGCTATTTATCGTGATCGATATCCAGCTTGCTGAACGTTACCTTGCCACCTTCACTGGTGTACCCGGTGTTGTCCTGCACATAGACCCCGGCCTTGAAGTACAGCGGTTTATCGCGCCAGGTCGCGCTGATGTTGCTGTCCCACTGGTAGCCCGCCGCGCTGATGCCCAATGCCCCGCCGGGGCTGAGGTGGATGAGGTAGGAGAATTGCTGGTCCAGTTTCACCCCGGTTGCAATGGTGATCACCCGGCCTTCATCGTCGTCGGGGTGCATGCGTACCTTGGCGACAATGTTGCCGGTCGAGGTTTTGGTTTTGTATTGGTACTCGACCTTCACCAGCGGCTTCTGGCTGTTATAGGCATGGATTTGGCCAATTACGATCTTGCCTGAGCTCGGGACCTGATTCACCACCAGGGTGGCGCGCAACGAGTTGTCGGCATCTGGGTAATACCAGTTGTGCAAAGTGCCGTTGCTGTAGGTTTCACGCAGTTCGGTACGCGGGTAAATCGCGTTTTCCGTGCGCGAACCGGTGACCGGGGCCCAAAAAAACAGGGTGCCCGTGTCGGAGTGGAAGTATTGATCCTTGAAGCCGTTCACCAGTTTGGAGGTTTCAACGGTATACGGCGGGGTGCCGACAGGAACACTGAGGTTCCAGGTTGCGAGATCGATCATAGGCGAAGCTTCCACGAATTTTTGCTGCACGCACGTGCCAGAAGCTCTAGCACGCGCCTTTGAGGGCGGTCTTTATAAGCGTAGAGGGCTCCTTTGTTAATGCCCGTCTGGCAGTTGGCTGGCGTCAACATCCTGTCGAAATGCCATCTTTGCCGGTTTTAGCGGGCTGTAGGCGCGACCGTTAGTCGGCAAATGTACGCCTCAGTTAAATGATGGCGCACTGACACCTTCTGCTTTCCTGGATCCAGGTCTAGAGTGAGTCTTAGTATTTGTCCGGTTTTCACGAGAAACCGGCCGACATCCCGAATATAGAGAAGCAGCATGGAATGCGCGCGTACCACGCCAACCGAAGGCAGCTCAACGCTTTTAATCGTCGATGATTACCCTGAAAACCTGATCAGCATGCGTGCCTTGTTGCAGCGCCAAGACTGGCAGGTCATCACCGCAGCCTCAGGCTTCGAAGCCCTCGGCCTGTTGCTGGAACACGATGTCGATCTGGTGCTGCTGGACGTGCAGATGCCAGGCATGGACGGCTTTGAAGTCGCGCGCCTGATGCGCGGCAGCCAGCGAACGCGTCTGACGCCGATCATTTTCCTGACCGCCAACGAGCAGTCCCAGGACGCCGTAATCAAAGGCTACGCCAGTGGCGCGGTGGATTACCTGTTCAAACCCTTCGACCCGCAAATCCTCAAGCCCAAGGTCCAGGCGTTGCTCGAACATCAACGCAATCGCCGGGCGTTGCAGCGGCTGAGCCATGATCTGGAAGTCGCCCGCGCCTTCAATGCCTCGGTGCTGGATAACGCCGCCGAAGGGATCCTGGTGGTTGGCGAGGATGGCCTGATCCGCTTTGCCAACCCGGCGATGTCGCGACTGCTCAATGCCACGGTGCAAGAGCTGCAAGGCAGGGATTTCCTGGATTTCCTGCAAAAACCGCATATCCCGGTCTGGGCCAACTCGGAGTTATTGGCCGGCTACAAACGTGGCGAGACGTTTCGGTTGCACGACGCGCTGCTGCGCACCGCTCCAGGGCAGCAGGTGCCAGTGGCGCTGTCGTGCGCCCCCTTGCCGGCAGAACAACGCGCGATGGTGGTCACGGTGCTGGACATGTCGGTGGTGCGCCACCTGCATCAGCAACTCGAATTTCAGGCGGTGACCGACCCGCTGACCGGGTTGCTCAACCGCCGTGGTTTTTACCAGACAGTGGAAAACCTGCTGCTGCGAGGCGAGCGCGCCGACAGCGCATGGGTCTTGATGTACCTCGACCTCGACGGCTTCAAGCGGGTCAATGATTGCCTTGGCCACGATGCCGGTGACCGGGTGCTGCGTTGGGTGTCCGAGCAATTGAAAGCCTGCCTGCGGCCTTTCGATATTCTGGCGCGCATGGGCGGCGACGAATTCACCGCGTTGCTGGATCTGGAGTTTCCCGAACAAGCGGCCAAAATCGCCGAAAAGCTGATCGAGCGAGTGTCGATCTGCCAGCAAGTCGACGGTCTGGATATCGCCTTGGGGGCCAGTATCGGCATTGCCACGTTTCCGGATTGCGGTGCCAATCTCGACGGTTTGTTGCGCGCGTCCGACATCGCCATGTACGAGGCCAAGCGCGCCGGTCGCCAGCAGTACCGCTTCTATGATCATGAAATGAACGGCCGGGCCCGCTCGCGCCTGATGCTCGAAGAAAGCGTGCGCACGGCCATTGATAACCGTGATTTCAATCTGGTGTATCAACCGCAGGTGGCCATTGAGGACGGGCAGATTCGCGGGTTCGAGGCGTTGCTGCGCTGGCAGCATCCGAGCGTGGGTGACGTTCCGCCGGGGTTGTTTTTGCCACTGCTGGAAGAAGCGCGATTGATCAGTCGCCTGGGCAGCTGGATCTACCATCGCAGCGCCGGTCAGCGCAAAGCCTGGGAAACCCTGTTTGCCGAAGACCTGGTATTGAGTGTCAGTTTGAGCCGCACCCAGTTCGCCATGCCTAACCTTGTCACGGAGTTGCGCCAGGTGCTGGAACGGCATGGCCTGCAGGCGCGTCATCTGGAAGTCGAGGTGACGGAAGAGGCCTTGATGCACAACCCCGAAGAAACCCACAAACAGCTGCGTTTGCTGCGCAATCTGGGGGTGCGAGTGGCGCTGGATGATTTCGGCTCCGGCCCGTGTTCGCTGTCTCATTTGCGCGATCTGGAACTGGACACACTCAAACTCGACCGCCACTTGATCGCCCGACTCCCGGAGTCGGTGCGGGACGCCGCGCTGGTGCGCAATGTGATCGACCTGTGCAAGGAATACGGGATATTGGTGATTGCTGAAGGGGTGGAAACCGTTGCGCAGTACGAGTGGCTGCAAGCCAATGGTTGCGAGTATGTGCAAGGTTTCCTGGTGGCCCAGCCGATGATGGCCGAGGATATCGGCAGCTTTGTCCAGCCGTTCGACTGGAGCGCGCTGAGCTGCTGAATTCGCTACACTGGCGCTCTTTTCGTGACGTGTGTTGCCGCTTCGATGACCGTGTTGAAATACCTCCAGGCCTATCCGGCTACCTTGCAGGACCAGGTGCGCCAGCTGATCGCCGACGATCGGCTGGGTGATTACCTGACCCAGCGTTACCCGGAAAAACACGGGGTACAGAGCGACAAGGCGCTGTACACCTATGCGCTGGACCTCAAGCAGGAATACTTGCGCAACGCCCCGGCCATCGACAAGGTGTTGTTCGATAATCGTCTGGACCTGACGCACCGGGCCCTCGGCCTGCACACCACGATATCCCGGGTTCAGGGCGGCAAGCTCAAGGCCAAGAAGGAAATTCGCATCGCCTCGCTGTTCAAGGAGGCGCCGAGTGAATTTCTGAAAATGATCGTGGTGCATGAACTGGCGCACTTCAAAGAGTCCGATCACAACAAAGCTTTCTACAAGTTGTGCGAACACATGTTGCCGGGTTATCACCAGGTAGAGTTCGATGTACGGGTGTACCTGACCTGGCGGGATCTGTAGGAACTGCCACAGGCTGCGATCTTTTTAGGGAGCATTAGATGGAAGTAAGCAAGACCAAGAGCAGCTTCTACCGCCGGTTGTACGTGGCGTATCTGATCGACAGCGGCTTGGCCAGCAGCGTGCCAGCGCTGACCGAAGTCACCGGCATGCCCCGACGCACCGCTCAGGACACCATTGCGGCACTGGCGGATCTGGATATCACTTGCGAGTTCGAGCAGGAAGAAGGCGCGCGCAACCATGCCGGGCGCTACCGGATTCGCGATTGGGGGGCGATTGATCGGGGGTGGATCGAGCGTCATCTGCGACAGATTAAAGCGGTGCTGGAATATCCCTGATTGACCGCAGTGTTCGCTCCCACGCCTTGGGTCCGTCTCGAGATGCAGAGCGTGGGCCCATCAGATGAGCCCGGCACTCACCAACAACTCCTCCAGCGCCAATAAATCCGGCACTTTGGCCACTTGATCCGCCACCTGCACCGCTGCTTTTTCCAGCGAGCACAACGGTACATCGACATAGCTCAACTGACTGTCGAGCTTGTACGAGCGCGGGATCCCCTGCACCAGCATCGCAATGAATTTCAGCTCAGGGTGCCCCCCGAGGGCATTGAGAATGACGATGCGTGCGCGCTCGCCAATCACGGTTTTATTGCCACACGCCGACTCGAAACTGAGCAGCGGAATCTGCCGATTTCGCCACGTCACTCGCCCGAGATACCACGGCGGCGTATCGAGATCGAAAGCCGCAGGCTGGTAATCGATCAGTTCCGCGACAGCGACGTTCGGCAGGATCAGGTTGCGGTCGGCCAGGGGCAGCAGCAGGCCGGTCAGGTTACTGGTGCGCTGGTTGATCAGCCGCTCAAGCATGGGTCTTGCTCCATAAGGCGATGCTTTCGAGCAGTACCGATTCCTGGTACGGCTTGCCGAGGTAGTCGTTGACGCCGATGGCCATGGCACGGTCGCGGTGTTTCTGGCCGGTACGGGAGGTAATCATGATGATCGGCAGGTGCTGCAAGCGTTCATCGTTGCGCACTTGGGTCGCTACTTCGAAGCCATCCATGCGTGGCATTTCGATGTCCAGCAGCATCAGGTCGGGCATGTGCTCTTCAAGCAGCAGCATGGCGTCGACTCCGTCCTTGGCCGTCAGCACGTTCATGCCGTGGCGTTCGAGCAATCGGCTGGTGACCTTGCGCACGGTGACCGAGTCGTCGACCACCATCACCAGCAACCGCCGTTGCGGCTCAGCCTCGGTTTCATGACTCGCCGGACGCTGCGGCACATGGGCTTTCAAGGCGCGAATCGGTGCCAGCAAATCCAGAATCAGCACCACCCGGCCATCCCCCAGAATCGTCGCCCCCGAGATGCCCTGCACTGCCGAAAACTGCGGGCCAAGGCTTTTGACCACGATCTCCCGTGTGCCGGCCATGGCGTCGACCTGCACCGCGATGTGGCGCTCATTGCATTGCACCAGCAACACCGGCAAGGACAGGTTCTGGCCCAAAAGCTTTGGCCGCGGACTGGTTTTCAGTAACTCACCCAGGTAGCACAGTTCATAGCGCTGCCCAGCGTATTCATAAGTCGGCGGATCAAGTCGGTAACGCCCTTCGAGCTCATTGGGCAACACGCGCACGATGCCATCGATGGTGTTCAGCGGGATCGCGTAAAGGTCCTCTGCGCATTGCACCATCAGCGCCCGGTTGACCGACACGGTGAACGGCAGGCGAATGCGAAAATGCACGCCCTGCCCCGGCACCGAGTCGATGCTCATGCTGCCGCCCAGTTGCCGCACCTCTTCAAGCACCACGTCCATGCCAACGCCACGCCCGGATATCTGGGTGATTTTTTCGGCGGTGGAAAACCCTGGCTGCAGAATGAATTGCAGCACGTCGCGGTCACTGATCTCACTGCTGGAGTCAAGCAAGCCGCGCTTGATCGCCTTGCGCCGTACAGCCTCCAGCGGCACCCCGGCGCCGTCGTCGCGGATATCGAAAATCATGTCGCCGCCCTCGCGCAACAGGTCGAGGGTGATCCGCCCCTGAGCCGGCTTACCCGCCGCCACTCGTACTTCGGCAGATTCAAGGCCATGGTCCACGGCGTTGCGCAGCATGTGCTCCAGCGGTGCGGCCATGCGTTCGAGGACGTTGCGATCCATTTCGCCTTCGGCGTTGCCGACGATGAACTCAACGTCCTTGCCCAGTTCACTGGACACCTGCCGGACGATGCGTTTCAGGCGCGGCACCATCCTTTCGAACGGCACCATGCGCGTGCGCATCAGGCCTTCCTGCAATTCGGAGTTGATGCGGCTCTGCTGTTGCAGCAGGTTTTCCGCGTCGTGATTGCTCCGGTCGAGGGTTTCCTTGAGGTCGAGCAAGTCAGAGGCGGACTCGAACAGCGCACGCGACAGTTGCTGCAATTGCGAGTGACGGTCCATCTCCAGCGGATCGAACTCTTCGTAGCCCAGGCGTTCGGCGTCGACCTGCTGGCGGCTGAGAATCCGTCCCTGGGTTTCGGTATCGAGCCGGCGCAACTGATCGCGCATACGTTCGATGGTGGTTTCCATCTCGTTCAACGCCACCTGCGCATCGCTGACCTGTTGTTCGATCCGGCCACGGAAGATCGACGTTTCGCCGGCCAGGTTGACCAGGTCATCAAGCAGTTCCGCCGAGACCTTGACCATGTCGGCCCCGGTATCGGGTTGCAGCGGTGGGGTCTCGACTTTTGCCGTGGCAGGCAGCGCGATGGGCGCCGGGGCGTCAGGCACTGCCGGGTGACTGAAATTCCTGATCGAATCGATCAGTCGGTCGGCCGGCGGCAACGGTTCACCGGCACGGGCCGCGTCGAGCATTTGCGCCAGTCGGTCATGGCTGCGCTGCAACAGTTCGAACAACGCTGCCGTGGGTTTCAGCGCACCCGTGGATAAACCTTCGTAAAGAAACTCCAGCTCATGGGCCAAATCGCCGATGGGCGTGATTTCCACCATGCGCGCACCGCCCTTGAGGGTGTGCAAGTCGCGCAACAGGGTTTCCACTTCCTGACGGTTTGAAGGCTCGGCCTGCCAGCGCACCAGCGCCGCGCCAGAGCTTTCGATGATGTCGAAACCTTCCTCAAGGAAGATCTCCAGCAATTCGGGGTCATGATTCGCCGAGTCGTTGCTGGCCGCCGGCTCAACCAGATCGGCACTGCCTGCGTGGCCCTGTCGAAAGGCGCGAATCGCCTCGATCAGCTCACTCGGGTCGTCCAGAACCTGATGCTGTTGTAGCTGTTCCAGTAACAGCGCCAGTCGGTCATGACTGTGTTGCAGCAACTGCGCCAGCACTGCGCTGTGGCTATAGCGACGATCCACCAGACCTTCGTAAAGGCTTTCCAATTCATGGGCCAGGTCACCGACCTGCTCCACTTCGGCCATCCGCGCGCCACCCTTGAGGGTGTGTAAATCACGCTGCAAGGACGACAGCGGCGCGGCGTTTTGCGGCTCGCTCAACCAGCGCTTCAAGGACTGGCTGGCACTTTCGAGGATATCCACTGCTTCTTCGAGGAAGATCGACACGATCTCATCGTCGAGTTCGCGATCCCTTGTAGGAGCGAGCTCGTCTCCGGGCGTCGTTCCGACGATGGAGGTTAACGATGACGCGTTGTCATTGGATGAACGCGGTGCCTGTGAGTCGATCGTCGGAACGCCGCCCGGAGACAAGTTCGGATCCACCGGGGGGAGCGTGTTCTCAAGTTCGGCGGTGGCATCGGCCAAATCACGGATGCTCAGGGAACGGCTGCCGTCACTGCGTATCAGGCCCATGGCAGACGGGTCGAGACTCTGATCGAGCAAGCCGTGCAAGGCACGAATCCGCTCTGGCCGAGGGCTGACTTCCTGGCCGGCGGCCAGTTCATCGAGCATGTTGATCAGCGCTTCGTGGGCACTTTGCGCTTCATGGAAAAACGCCTCGCTCACGGCCAGGCTGCTTTCTTCCACAGCACCGTAAAGGTCAAGCAAGGCTTCGCAGAGTTCATCCACCGGACGCAAATCGGCCAGGTGAGCGCCTTCGCCAAGGGTGGTCAATTCGTCCAGCAGCGCGCTGAGCTCCTGGCGCTCACCGGGGTGTTGCTGCCAACGCTGCAACAGGTTTTCGGCGTCCAGCAGGATGTCCATGCCCTGCGCCAGGAAGTTGTTGATCAGCTGCGGATCACGCTTGATCCGCAGCGCGCTGCTCGGCGTGTTCGACAGGCTGGCCAGACGTTCCGACAGCAATGCCTGGGTACGCGCGATCAGCGCAGACGCATGGGGGATTTCGGCCAATGGATCAGTCTTGAGCTGATGCAAACCAAGCAGCAACAAACCTTCGGCCTCGAGCAGCACTTCAACTTCGTCCAGGTCCAGGGCGAGCTGGTGAGCCTTGTACTCGCGGGCCATCTGATCCAGCGGCGCGGCCAGTTCGAAAATCGGCAAGACCCCGGCCATCGACGCACTGCCCTTGAGGGTATGCAAGGCGCGCTGCAACTCGTCGCTGGCCTGCAGCGGCATATGTTCGGCGGCCTGGTCGAGGAAGCGATTGAGGCTGCTCAAATGGGTTTCGGCTTCTTTGCGAAAGATCTCCAGCAACAGCGGATCGAGCGCCGCGACATCCTGCGTGTCCTCATCGCACACCGGCTCATCGCCCTTGGCCAGGGCATGGGCGCGAGCGGCCAACTGGTCGACATCGTTGCGTTGGCGCTGGGCATTGGCGGCGTATTCAGCCACCAGCTCCGGCAGAATATTCAGCACATCGCCGAGCAGTTGCTGAACCGTGGCGCCTGGCTCCACGCTATTTTCCAGCACCCGGTTGAGCAGGTTTTCTATCGCCCAGGCCAGCTCGCCCAGCACCAGCGCACGCACCATCCGGCCACTGCCCTTGAGGGTATGGAAGGCCCGACGCAGTTCACTCAGGGCCGACGTATTGTCGGGATTGACTGACCAGCGCGGCAAATACTCGCGAAGGATCTCCAGTACTTCATCGGTTTCTTCGAGGAAGACTTCCCGCAGTTCGTCGTCCACCGGTTCTTCGCCCGACGGCGGCGGTAGCAGGCTACCCGGGGTGTTCAGGGCGGGCGGGTTCAGGGCCGATACCGGGCTGGCGAGCACATCGGCCAGGGTCTGGACGATGGCTGGATCCCCCAGTTCCTGATGTTGCTGCATGACCTGCGCTTCGCTGGGGCTCAACCTGTCCTCAAGCACCGGCACACGCTGTTCGCAGGGAAAAAAGCCGAGTGAAGCCAGGCTTTTTTCCGCCACGTCGAGTAGCTGTTCGCCGGGCGCTTCAGGGTCGTCGCTGAGACGCTCAAGGTAATATTCAATGCTGGTGATGACGTCGGCCAGGCTGTCCAGTTCCTGCCAACCGGGCTGTTCCGGATCGAGCAACAGATGCTCGCGGATGAAGTGATTGCAGGTTTCGATCAGGCTCGCCGCCCGGCTCAACGGAATCATCGCCAGGGCGCCGCGCACCTGGGTCAACAAGGCTGGCAAAGCCTGTAGATGCTGACGGTCCCAGTCAGCGTCGATGTAGTCGACGATCATGTCCTTGGCCTGTTGCAGGCAGATGCGCGCTTCCTTGATGACGATCTGGTGAATCTGGGTCAGGTCGGTGGTCGGCAGGCGACTGTCCTCCTGGCTTTCAGGCTCCACCGTGCCGACCATGCCGGCCAGGGTCGCTTCGACGTACAGCAACGCCCCGGCGACGTCCATGAGTGTTGCATCATCGGGCTCGCGCTGCCTCTGAACAAGGCTCAGGACCACCGCCAATTGATCGATGATGACCTTACGCGGCTGACCGAAACCCAGCACCGCCAGGGTATCGGCGATTTGTCGCAGAGGTGCCAGCAGGCTATCGAGGTCCGAGGTGTGTTGACGGTCGCTGCGCACAAACAGGTCGAGGCGCTCCTTGACCCGTACCAGCTCTTCGCACAACGCCGCCAACACCGAACGCATGGCGTCGCGGTCGGGGCCGGCCAGTCGCGCGCGTTCTTCATCGACCATCGCGCTGTCTGGCAGCGCGTCGTCAAGCGAGTAGCGATCTTTCATGGTCAGCATCTGCCCGGTGGGGTGTTCGGCCTTGGCAATGTAGAACAGCAAGCTCTTGAGCAGTTCTGGCGGTGGCGGCTGATTGATTCCCTGCATGCCCTGTTCGAGCAAGCGCTTGAGTTCCCTGTCGGCATCCTTGAACAGGCTGCGCAGGGCCGGACTGTTGGCAATCGCGCCGCCGCGCATGCCTTCGACCAAGGCTGAAGCGACCTGCCATAACGGGCTCAGCGGCGCGTTGCCGCACAAGCTTTCGAGACGACTGAAGACCTTGGCTAGATAAGCGAGGTGAGTGTCGTCATCCTGTTCACGCAGCAAGCCGACCAGCGCCATCTGCAACATCTGCCGTAACTTGCGCAGCACACTCGGCAGTTCCGCCGGCTCCAGCAGGGCCACCGAATCGTCGTCCAGAGGCGGCAGATCCGGCAACTGCGGACTGAACAGGCTGGTTTCCGATAACAGGCTTTCACCACGGGCGCTGCGCAGGTCGTTGATCAGCGGCAATACTACCAGTGGCAGATCGCGGCGGGCGCCTTGCACCCGGTCGAGGTAGATCGGCAGCTGCCCAAGCGCTTGCAGCAACAGATGCAACGCCTCGTCGCGATGACTGACGCGGTTGTGTTGCAAGGCGCTGGTCAGTTGCTCCATTTCTTCGGCGAGCAATGCTGCGCCGTAGAACTCAACCATCTGCAAACTGCCATGAACCTGATGGATACACGCCAGACAATCGCTCAGCGCGTGCGTCGCCTGCGGATCATCAAGCTGGGTTTCGATCGCGTGATGAGCCTGCTTCAGCGTTTCGGCAATTTCGCCTTTGACCCATTCAAGGGCCACATAGTCGTGCCGATCACCCATAACCACTCCAATCCCCACTTCAGTCAGATTGCCTACGCCCGTGGGCGAGCTCAAGCGTTGTCCGTCGCCTGCGTCTTGGCGGCCGGCAAAGTGAACCCGGACACCGAACGCCGCAGCTGGCTGGCCATTTTCGCCAGGTTGCCGATGCTCTCGGCGGTGGCGGTAGAGCCGGACGACGTTTGCGTGGTGATCTGCTGGATCACGTTCATCGTCAGGGAAATCTGCCCGGCAGACGACGTTTGTTGTTGCGCGGCATTGGAAATGCTCTGGATCAGCGCCGCGAGGGTCTTGGAAACCCCTTCGATTTCTTCCAGGGCTACCCCGGCATCCTGCGCCAGACGCGCGCCACGCACCACTTCGGTGGTGGTCTGTTCCATGGAAATCACCGCTTCATTGGTGTCGGCCTGAATCGCCCGCACCAGGGTTTCGATCTGCCGGGTGGCCATTGATGAACGCTCTGCCAGCCGTTGCACCTCGTCTGCCACCACCGCAAAACCACGCCCGGCGTCACCGGCCATGGATGCCTGGATGGCCGCATTGAGGGCCAGGATGTTGGTCTGATCGGCAATGTCATCGATCAGGCTGACAATATCGCCGATTTCCTGAGACGACTCGCCAAGGCGTTTGATCCGCTTGGCAGTGTCTTGAATCTGTTCGCGGATGTTGTCCATGCCGTGTATGGTGTTGTGCACCACCTCGTTGCCCTTGTTGGCAATTTCCACCGAACGCTCAGCCACCGCCGAAGATTCGGCGGCGTTGGCCGACACCTGATCGATGGATTCGGCCATGTCGTTGATCGCGGTAGAGGCTTCGGAAATTTGCTGCGCCTGATGCTCCGAAGCCTGCGCCAAATGCATCGCGGTGGCCTGGGTTTCCTGCACGGCAGCAGCCACCTGGCCGGCAGTCAGGTTGATGGTCGCCACCAGGTCACGCAATTGATCCACGGAATAATTGATTGAGTCGGCAATGGTTCCGGTGAAGTCTTCGGTCACCGAGGCGGTCACGGTCAGATCTCCGTCGGCCAGGTCTTCGATTTCATCGAGAAGACGCATGATTGCGTTCTGGTTGCGTTCGTTTTTTTCCGCGGTTTCGCGCAATTGGCGGTTGGTCTCGCGCACCATGACCAGGCCGATGAGAATGATCGACATCAACGCCGCCAGGCCCAGCACATAGCCGCCGATGGTGTCGGTGTCGCGCCCGCCGGCGAGGTTTTCGAAACCGCTGGCCAGGTGCGAGGCTTCGTCGAGCAGGGTCTGCGACAGACTGAAAATGTTGCTGGCCGACTCACGGACCTTGAACAGCTCCGGCGAGGTTTCGAGGATTTCATCCACGGAGCCGGAGACAAACTCAAACAACTCGGAAATCTCGGTCAACCGCTCGCGGGCATCGTGGTCTTCAACCTGACTGACCCTCAACGCCGTATTGCCTTGCAACATGCCGTTGAGCACTTGACCGAAACGCGCCGCATCTCGACCAAAGGCATCGGCAGCCTGTTGCGAACTTTCGTCACCGGACAACACTGCGTTCACCGCACCCAGAATTCGCTCGGCCAGCAGCGACTGCCGCTGAGCCATCGCCACTTGGGCGGCCGGTGCCCCGCGTTGCAGGAGAATTTCGACAACCTTTTCGTACTCGACCTGCAACTGCGGCACGGTTTCGGCCAGGGTCGCGGCAACCTGATGCAGCGACAACACGGTCTGTTCACTGGAAAGGATCGCGTCGGTATTTTTCAGCAAGCGTTCCCAGTCCAACTGCACGGCGCGCATTTCCGGACGCACCGTGGCCGGTGCCGGAGGCAGACCGGTGACGGGATCGCCCTTCTTCAGATAGCTCCAGCGCTGGGCAAAATCGTTGCGCGCATCGCTGAGCAATTTGAACGCAGCGGCCTTGCCGGCGGCGGCTTCGGTGGCGTTTTTGGCAATGCGCTGGGACAGCACACGCAATTCGCCCGCATGAGCGATGTACTGTTTATCGTAGTTGGCCTGGGTATTGAGGTACGCGAAGTTGGCGAACAACAGCATGATGAAGATGATCAGTGCAATGAACAGCACGATGATCTGCGACCGGCTGCGCGACCCTTCCATTGGCTTGCCTGTATTTGTTTTTATCATCGGTCTTCGCCTGTACTGCCCAATTCACCCAATTTCACCTGTAGGAGCGAGGCTTGCCCGCGAAGCAGGATCATGCGGTCTATCAGGCTCACCGTATTATCGTTCTTCGCGGGCAAGCCTCGCTCCTACGGGTTATGTAGCGATGTTCATGAACCCCTGCGACTTCGCCAACGCAAACGGGCTGAACACTCGCCAGCTCTGCTCGCCTTGAAAACAGCTTTCGACAAACGCCGCCATCGGCCCCTGCGCTTCACCTGCCGGCAGAGGCGCCAGGCGGTCCCGGGCAAAATGCTGGAGACCGAAGACTTCGTCGACCAATAACCCGGCAAACACTTCGTTATGCTCCACGACCAACACTCGCCGCTGTTTGCGCGCGGCCGACACTTCGTGGCCGAAGAAGCCGCACAAATCCATGATCGGCAACAATCTCCCGCGCAAGTTGGCCACGCCCTTGACCCAGGGTTTGACCCCCGGTATCTGCGTGAAGCGTGGTTCGTGCAACACTTCGCTGACTTCACCCATCGGCGCGACGTACCACTGTTCGCCCAAACGAAAGCCAATGCCGCTCCAACTGTCCTGCTGCGCTGGCTGAGACGGCAAGTCCGCCGCCAGCAGGCGACAGCGTTGATCGATCTGCAGCAGCAGCTCGAAGGCGGTCAGCGATTCGCTCATGGCCGGACAATCAACCGTTGAGCACGTTGTTCAGGGTTTTGATCAGGGTGTCTTCGTCTACCGGTTTGGTCAGGTAGTCCTTGGCCCCTTGGCGCGTGCCCCAGACCTTGTCGGTTTCCTGATCCTTGGTGGTGATGATGATCACCGGGATGTGCCCGGTTTCCGGGTCTTTGGTCAACTGACGGGTCGCCTGAAAGCCGTTGAGGCCAGGCATGACGATATCCATCAGCACCGCATCGGGTTTTTCCTGGCGGGCAAGCGCCACACCGTCGGCGCCGTTCTCGGCTTTCAATACTTCATGACCGTGCTTTTCCAGCATGCCGGTCAGTTTGTACATCTCGGTCGGCGAATCATCGACGATCAGAATACGTGCCATGGTCTTCCCCATTCTTGTCGACACAAGGCCCGTTGGCCGAGCGTCACTGTAGGTGTCTTACTGCGGCAAAACGGCGGTAAAGCCCGGAACATGGGCCTGGATCGCGTTCAGCAGTTCTTCCTTGCTAAAAGGCTTGGTCAAAAACTGGTCGGAGCCGACGATGCGCCCCTTGGCTTTGTCGAACAGCCCGTCCTTGGACGACAGCATAATCACTGGCGTGGACTTGAATGCACTGTTGTTCTTGATTAAAGCGCAGGTCTGATAGCCATCCAGGCGCGGCATCATGATGTCGACGAAGATGATGCCGGGGTGATTGTCGGCAATCTTGGCCAGCGCATCGAAACCGTCGATGGCTGTGATGACTTCACAACCCACATTCTTGAGCAGCGTTTCGGCGGTACGACGAATCGTCTTCGAATCGTCGATCACCATGACCTTCAAGGCGCTGGGTTGCTGATCCATAAATGCTCTACCGTCGCCTTTGCGAAACAATTTGTCCGTTTACCGGTAAACGGCGGCTCGAAACCCTTGATACTCAAGGGCCATTAACACTTGGCAGCCTTTTTAGCACAGTCTCCATATCCAATCTATCAACCGACCCGGGCGATGGTTTTTCCTTGACCGCAAACACACTCAGCGCCACTCTGACGCCACTTTTATACGCTGATCTTTTGTAGGAGCGAGCCTGCTCGCGATGGTCGCCAACGATGACGCGGGCTGGCTGGATGAGCGCGTTGTTCTCAGGTTCATCGCGAGCGAGCTCGCTCCTACAGAGATCGCCATAGCCCCCAAATTTCGAGGAAAAACCCATGAGCGTTCGCGTCGGGATTGTCATGGACCCTATCGCCAGCATTTCCTATAAAAAGGATAGCTCGCTGGCCATGCTGCTGGCCGCGCAGAAGCGCGGTTGGGAACTGTTCTATATGGAACAGCGCGACCTGTACCAGGGCGAAGGCCAGGCCCGGGCGCGGATGCGTCCCCTGAAGGTCTTCGCCAACCCGGAAAAATGGTTCGAACTGGAAGCCGAGACCGACGCGCTGCTGAGCGATCTGGATGTGATCCTGATGCGCAAGGATCCGCCGTTCGACATGGAGTTCGTGTACTCGACGTACCTGCTGGAACAGGCTGAGCGCGCCGGCGTGCTGGTGGTCAACAAGCCGCAGAGCCTGCGTGACTGCAACGAGAAACTGTTTGCCACGCTGTTCCCGCAGTGCACGCCGCCAACCGTGGTCAGCCGCCGCGCCGACGTGCTGCGTGAATTCGCCGCCAAACATGGCGATGTGATTCTTAAGCCGCTGGACGGCATGGGCGGCACATCGATCTTCCGTCACCGCGCGGGCGACCCGAACCTGTCGGTAATTCTGGAAACCCTGACGGCACTGGGCGCCCAGCAGATCATGGGGCAGGCCTATCTGCCGGCAATCAAGGACGGCGACAAGCGCATCCTGATGATCGACGGCGAGCCTGTGGATTATTGCCTGGCGCGGATTCCGGCCCAGGGCGAAACCCGTGGCAACCTCGCCGCTGGTGGCCGTGGCGAAGCGCGTCCGCTGACCGAAAAGGACCGCTGGATTGCCGCACAAGTCGGTCCGACCCTGCGCGAAAAAGGCCTGTTGTTCGTCGGCCTCGACGTGATCGGCGAGCACCTGACGGAAATCAACGTCACCAGCCCGACCTGTATTCGCGAGATCGATAACGCCTTCGGCACCGACATTGGCGGCATGCTGATGGTTGCCATAGAAAAGCAGCTTCAAGCTACAAAGCGCAAGCTACAAGCTTAAAGCGCGTACGCTTTTGTTTCTCCCTTGCCGCTTGAGGCTTGAGGCTTGAGGCTTGAGGCTGCTCCACTCCACTACATCTTGTCGCTTGAAGCTTGAAGCTTGAAGCTAAAAACCAACATTGCGTTATCATGCCGAGCCCTTGAAAACGTGATGTTGGTTTTTCTGTCATGACACTTCCGTCCGATCTGCCCGCTGAACTCGCCCACCGTGGCGTGCGCCCGGCCGATCGCCTCGGTTTTACCCTGTTTCTGGCAGCGCTGGTTCACCTGGCCTTGTTGCTGGGCGTTGGTTTTGCAGTGGTCGAACCCAAGCAGATCAGTAGAACCCTGGAAATCACCCTCGCCACCTTCAAAAGCGAAAAGAAGCCTGAAAAGGCCGATTTCCTCGCCCAGGAAAATCAGCAAGGCAGTGGCACCCTGGATAAAAAGGCGATCCCCAAGACCACCGAGGTCGCGCCGTTCCAGGACAACACGGTGCAGAAAGTCACCCCACCGCCAGCGGCCAAGCCTGAAGTGCAGGAAGCCGCACCCAAGGCAGCCGTGACCACCGTCGCGCCGAAGCCGAAAAAAGCTGCCGCCAAAACCGAAGAACCCAAGACCGAAACCAAACCGGTCGTTGCCGCGCCGACCTTCGACAGCTCGCAGCTGTCCAGCGACATCGCCAGCCTTGAAGCAGAACTGGCAAACGAACAACAGTTGTACGCCAAGCGCCCGCGTATCCACCGTCTGAGCGCTGCCTCGACCATGCGCGACAAGGGTGCCTGGTACAAGGACGAATGGCGCAAGAAGGTCGAGCGCATCGGCAACCTCAACTACCCGGACGAAGCGCGGCGCAAACAGATCTACGGCAATTTGCGCCTGATGGTGTCGATCAACCGCGACGGCTCGCTTTATGAAGTGCTGGTGCTGGAGTCCTCCGGGCAACCGCTGCTGGATCAGGCGGCCCAGCGCATCGTGCGCCTGGCGGCGCCGTTTGCACCGTTTACCGGGGATTTGTCGGATATCGATCGCCTGGAAATCATCCGGACCTGGAAGTTTGCGCGCGGGGATCGCCTCTCCAGCAACTGACCAGGGACTTTTCTGACTGGATGCCATCCTGTGGCGAGGGAGCTTGCTCCCGCTCGGCTGTGAAGCAGTCGTAATCCGATTGGTTGCAGCGTGTCAGTCGAACCCGCATCTGCAGGTTTTGGGGCTGCCTTGCAGCCCAGCGGGAGCAAGCTCCCTCGCCACAGAGGCCAACAGTGAATCCGATCACCATTTCCTGTGCATCCCCAGCTTGTCAGTTTGCCCCTCCAACGCCACACTAGCGTTCATGAAAAACGTCATCCCCAGCTACCTCAAGCATCAGTTCCTGATCGCCATGCCTCACATGGTCGACCCGAACTTTGCGCACACCTTGACCTACATCGTCGAGCACACGGCCAATGGTGCCATGGGGCTGGTGGTCAACCGCCCGCAGGACCTGAACCTGGCCGAAATCCTTGAGCAATTGCGCCCGGATATCGAACCTCCAGCGCTGTGCCAGCATGTACCGATCTTCATCGGCGGGCCGGTGCAAACCGATCGCGGCTTTGTCCTGCATCCCAAGGGACAGAGCTTTCAGGCGACCGTTGATCTGGAAGACGAATTGTCCCTGTCGACCTCCCAGGACGTGCTGTTCGCCATCGCTGACGGTGTAGGCCCGGCGAAAAGCCTGATCGTCCTCGGTTATGCCGGCTGGGAAGCCGGGCAACTGGAGGCCGAACTGGCCCAGAACGCCTGGCTGACCTGCCCGTTCGATGCCGACATCCTGTTCAACACCAGCAGCGAACTGCGCCTGGAAGCGGCGGCCAAACACCTGGGCGTCAACCTCAGCCTGCTGACCAGCCAGGCGGGGCACGCCTGATGGCCCTGCGGCTGATTCTGGGATTCGACTACGGCACCAAACAGATCGGCGTTGCGGTCGGCCAGGTGATTACCGGCCAGGCCCGCGAGCTGTGCACCTTGAAGGCGCAAAACGGCATTCCTGACTGGGATCAGGTCGAAGCCCTCATTAAAGAGTGGAAACCCGACGCCGTGGTGGTCGGTCTGCCGTTGAACATGGACGGCACCCCGAGCGACATGTGCGCCCGTGCGGAAAAGTTCGCCCGGCGCCTGAATGGGCGCTTCAACCTGCCCTTTTATACCCACGATGAACGCCTGACCACCTTCGAGGCCAAGGGCGAACGCCTGGCCCGGGGCAGCCAGAAAGGCAGTTACCGCGACAACCCGGTGGATGCCATCGCCGCCGCCCTGCTGCTGCAAGGCTGGCTCGACGAAAACACCGCCCTGTTCGAATCCTGACGCACCTAATCCTGAAGAGTCGCCAGGCGTCTCTTTTAGCTACAACCCGGGCCACACCAAGCCACATATCCCAAAGGCTGGGCTCGGGCCCAAGAAGGAGCAACCATGAGCCTGCCAAATCCCGCCGAACTGATCAGCCAGATGGCGATCCGTCTCAAGGCGCACCTGGAACACCGCGGCATCAGCGAACCGCGTTACATCGGTATTCGTACCGGCGGCGTCTGGGTCGCCCAGGCCCTGCTTGAAGAGCTTGGCAGCCAAGAGCCCCTCGGCACCCTGGACGTTTCCTTCTACCGCGACGATTTCAGCCAGAACGGCCTGCACCCTCAAGTGCGCCCCTCGGCGCTGCCATTCGAGATCGAAGGCCAGCACCTGGTGCTGATCGACGACGTATTGATGAGCGGCCGGACCATCCGCGCCGCCATGAACGAACTCTTCGACTACGGCCGCCCGGCCAGCGTGACGCTGGTGTGCCTGCTGGACCTCGACGCCGGCGAGCTGCCGATCCGCCCGAACGTGGTCGGCGCGACCCTGTCGCTGGCCGCCCACGAGCGCGTGAAGCTGTCCGGTCCGGAGCTTGCGCTCGAACTGCAAGACCTCGCCCTTTAATTCGCCCTATTGAGAGTCCCCCTTGCGATGACGCCTCTAGAAACCAAGCGCCCGCTGCAGCTCAATGATCAGGGCCAGCTGCGCCACTTCCTCTCGCTCGACGGTTTGCGCCGCGAGCTGCTGACGGAAATCCTCGACACCGCCGACTCGTTCCTCGAAGTCGGCGCCCGCGCCGTGAAAAAAGTCCCGTTGCTGCGCGGCAAGACCGTGTGCAACGTGTTCTTCGAGAACTCGACCCGCACCCGCACCACCTTCGAACTGGCGGCCCAGCGGCTGTCGGCGGACGTGATCACCCTCAACGTGTCGACATCGTCGGCAAGCAAGGGCGAAACCCTGCTCGACACCCTGCGCAACCTCGAAGCCATGGCCGCCGACATGTTCGTCGTGCGCCACGGTGATTCCGGTGCCGCGCACTTCATCGCCGAACATGTTTGCCCGCAAGTGGCGATCATCAACGGCGGCGACGGCCGTCACGCCCACCCGACCCAGGGCATGCTCGACATGCTCACGATCCGCCGGCACAAGGGCGGTTTCGAGAACCTTTCGGTGGCCATTGTTGGCGACATCCTGCATTCGCGGGTCGCGCGCTCGAACATGCTGGCCCTGAAAACCCTGGGCTGCCCGGACATCCGCGTGATCGCGCCGAAGACCCTGCTGCCGATCGGCATCGAGCAATACGGCGTGAAGGTCTACACCGACATGACCGAAGGCCTGAAAGACGTCGACGTGGTGATCATGCTGCGCCTGCAACGTGAACGCATGACCGGCGGCCTGTTGCCGAGCGAAGGCGAGTTCTACCGCCTGTTCGGCCTGACCACCGCGCGCCTGGCCGGCGCCAAACCCGATGCCATTGTGATGCACCCGGGACCGATCAACCGTGGTGTGGAAATCGAGTCGGCGGTGGCCGACGGCCCGCACTCAGTGATCCTCAACCAGGTGACCTACGGCATCGCGATTCGTATGGCCGTGCTGTCCATGGCCATGAGCGGGCAAACAGCCCAGCGCCAATTCGAGCAGGAGAACGCCCAGTGAAGCTCAGCATTCTCGGCGCCCGCGTCATCGATCCGGCCAGCGGCCTGGATCAAGTCACCGATATCTACATTGAAGCCTGCAAGATCGTCGCCATTGGCGCCGCACCGGCCGGTTTTGTCGCCGTCGACACCATTGATGCCACAGGCCTGGTGGCCGCCCCTGGCCTGGTCGACCTCAACGTTGCCCTGCGCGAGCCGGGCTACAGCCGCAAAGGCTCGATTGTCAGCGAAACCCGTGCCGCGGCGGCTGGCGGCGTCACCAGCCTGTGCTGCCCGCCGAAAACCAAACCGGTATTGGACACTTCGGCGGTGGCCGAACTGATCCTCGACCGCGCCCGCGAAGCCGGCAACACCAAAGTGTTCCCGATTGGCGCTCTGAGCAAAGGCCTGGACGGCGAGCAGCTCGCTGAGCTGGTTGCCTTGCGCGATGCCGGCTGCGTGGCCTTCGGCAATGGCCTGGAGAGTTTCAGCAACACCCGCACCCTGTGCCGGGCGCTGGACTACGCAGCGACATTCGACCTGACGGTGATTTTCAACTCTCAGGATCATGATCTGGCCGAAGGTGGCCTGGCCCATGAAGGTCCGACCGCCAGCTTCCTCGGTTTGCCGGGTATTCCGGAAACCGCCGAAACCGTGGCTCTGGCCCGGGATCTGCTGCTGGTCGAGCAAACCGGCGTGCGCGCGCACTTCAGCCAGCTCACCAGTGCACGCGGCGTGGCCCTGATCGCTCAGGCTCAGGCGCGTGGCTTGAAGGTGACGGCGGATGTGGCGCTGTATCAACTGATCCTGACTGATGAAGCGCTGATCGACTTCAGCAGCCTCTATCATGTCCAGCCGCCACTGCGCACCCGTGCCGACCGCGACGGCCTGCGTGCGGCGGTGAAATCGGGCGTGGTCTCGGCCATTTCCAGCCATCACCAACCCCATGAGCGCGATGCCAAACTGGCACCGTTCGGCGCCACGGAGCCAGGCATCAGCAGCGTTGAGTTGTTGCTGCCATTGGCCATGACGCTGGTTGAAGACGGCTTGCTGGACTTGCCGACGCTGCTGGCGCGCCTCAGCGCCGGCCCTGCCGAGGCGCTGCGCCTGCCGGCGGGCAAGCTGGCAGTGGGCGGTGCAGCGGACATCGTGCTGTTCGATCCTGCGGCCTCGACCGTGGCCGGTGAGACCTGGTTGTCCAAAGGCGAGAACTGCCCATTCCTGGGTCACAGCCTGCCGGGCGTGGTGCGCTACACCTTGGTAGACGGCCGGATCAGCCACCAGGCTTAAGACCGCGTCGCTTCATTCGCTGGCAAGCCAGCTCCCACAGGATTGAGGTGATCCTTGTGGGAGCTGGCTTGCCAGCGATGGCGTCTTAGAAGGCGCCGCGATTCTGCGCATTGCGCAGGGAAACCTGATCGTTCAACGTCCAGAAGTCATACAGAATCCCCACGAAGAACAATCCCCCGGTCAGCAGATAGATCAACCCGCTGATCCATTTCCCCTGATACATCCGGTGCACGCCAAAAACACCGAGGAACGTCAGCAGAATCCACGCCACGTTGTATTCGATCGGTCCGGCGGTGAACCGCAGGTCTGCTTCGCGGTCCATGGAAGGGATCAGAAACAGGTCGATCAACCAGCCAATCCCAAGCAAGCCGAAGGTGAAGAACCAAATCGTCCCTGTTACCGGTTTGCCGTAATAAAAGCGGTGAGCGCCGGTAAAACCGAAAATCCACAGCAGATAACCGATCACTTTGCTGTGCGTATCTTGATGCGGGACGGGCGGTTGATAGGTGTTCATGGATGACCTCGATTCACACGATAGATAAATATTCTTTAAATCTTTGTGACTTTTTTACGAGCAGCCGACGTATGGCAAATGGTACGTTCGTTTCCGTCAAACCCTTGTAGCACCTGACTTCTGTCCGACAATCGCGTCAATTTGCCGCTTGGTTGAGGTCCTTTAGACCCCAATGGAATCGACCAACGGCCTCGGAATGCCAAAAAAAGCTGTTATAAAGTTTCGCGCTAACCCATACGAGCCTTGCCTAATGCGTCCATTTTTCAAGACATGGCTAACCATTTGCCTATTATTGCCTCTGGCCGCCCACGCCACCAATCGTGAGCAACGTCTTCCGAACGTTAATGGTTACACCCCAAAATCCCATGCTTCTGCCCCTTCGAGCAAAAGCAAGAAATCGCTGAAAAACGCTCCTCAGTTGAGCAGCAACAGCAGCCTTGTTCCGCCAATGGCGACCAAGGAAAGCAGCAACGTGCTCAGCCGCGCTGTAAACGTCCTCGGTACACCGTACCGTTGGGGTGGTAGCAGCCCGAGCAAAGGCTTCGATTGCAGCGGCCTGGTGAAATACGCGTTCAATGACGCCACGTTTGACCTGCCACGTACCTCCAACGCCATGGCCAGCGGTCACGGCGAGAAAGTCGATCGCAACGACTTGAAGCCGGGCGACCTGATTTTCTTCAACATCAAGAGCCGTCGAGTCAATCACGTTGCCATCTACCTGGGCAACGACCGCTTCATCCACGCACCACGCCGTGGCAAGTCGGTGACCATCGACACCTTGAAGAAACCGTACTGGGAAAACCACTACGTGGTTGCCAAGCGGGTTCTGCCGAAAGAACAGAATGCGTTGCGGGTTGTTCAACGCTGAGTGAAAAGCCCCCGTTCCTGAAGGGGCAATTGTGGCGAGGGAGCTTGCTCCCGCTGGGCTGCGAAGCGGCCCCAAAAAAATGCGAGCGCTACGCACTCGAACGGGAGCAAGCGCCCTCGCCACAAGTCCACCCGCCATCCCTCAAAAATTATCCGGTGACCGCGCCTTCTCCCGCGCATGTTCACGACTGACCAAGCCCTTGGTCACCAGGTCTTTCAAGCTCATATCCAGCGTCTGCATCCCCAGCGACCCTCCCGCCTGGATCGATGAGTACATCTGCGCCACCTTGTCTTCGCGGATCAGGTTACGGATTGCCGACGTTCCCAACATGATTTCGTGAGCGGCAATGCGCCCGCCGCCGATTTTCTTCACCAATGTCTGGGACACCACCGCCAGCAGCGACTCGGAGAGCATCGAGCGCACCATCGACTTCTCGTCTCCCGGAAACACGTCGACGACCCGGTCGATGGTTTTCGCCGCCGACGTCGTGTGTAACGTGCCGAACACCAGATGCCCGGTTTCGGCGGCAGTCAGTGCCAGGCGAATGGTTTCCAGATCACGCATCTCACCCACCAGAATCACGTCCGGGTCTTCGCGCAGGGCCGAACGCAGGGCCGTGGCGAAGCTGCGGGTATCGCGATGGACCTCACGTTGATTGATCAGGCATTTGCGCGACTCATGAACGAACTCGATAGGGTCTTCGATGGTGAGGATGTGCTGATGACGATGGGCGTTCAGGTAATCGATCATCGCCGCCAGCGTCGTCGACTTGCCGGAACCGGTCGGACCGGTGACCAACACCAGGCCTCGGGGGGCATCGGTCATCTTGCGAAACACTTCTCCCATGCCCAACTCGTCCATGCTCAGAACCCTGGACGGGATCGTGCGAAACACTGCGCCCGCGCCGCGACTCTGGTTGAACGCGTTGACCCGGAAACGCGCCACGCCTGGCACGCCAAACGAAAAGTCGGTTTCCAGGTGTTTTTCGAAGTCCACCCGTTGGGTGTCGCTCATGATGTCGTAGATCAGCGCCTGCACCTGCTTGTGGTCCAGGGCCGGCAAATTGATCCGCCGCACATCGCCATCCACCCGAATCATCGGTGGCAGGCCGGCGGACAGGTGCAGATCGGATGCGCCCTGTTTGACGCTGAACGCCAGCAGCTCAGTGATATCCATAGCGCTCCTCAATTCCAGTAGAATGCCGCAAACCTTCAGACCGCTGGCGCCTCTTGATGTCCACGATAGCAGACAACATTCTTCAGGTTAGTTCGCGCATACATGCCGCAACACAAGCCGCCAACCGAGACGAAAACAGCGTCCAGTTGCTGGCCGTGAGCAAGACCAAACCCGCACAAGCCCTGCGTGAAGCCTATGCCGCCGGCCTGCGCGACTTTGGCGAGAACTACCTGCAGGAGGCTTTGAGCAAACAGCTCGAGCTGGCTGACCTGCCCTTGATCTGGCACTTCATCGGCCCCATTCAATCGAACAAGACTCGCGCCATCGCCGAGCACTTCGCCTGGGTGCATTCCGTGGATCGCCTGAAAATTGCACAACGCCTGTCTGAACAACGTCCTGCCGATCTGCCGCCGCTGAACATTTGCATTCAGGTCAACGTCAGCGGTGAAGCCAGCAAGTCCGGCTGCACCCCGGCCGACCTGCCGGCCCTGGCCAACGCGATCAGCGCCCTGCCGCGCCTGAAGCTGCGCGGGCTGATGGCGATTCCCGAGCCGACCGAAGATCGCGCCGAACAGGATGCCGCGTTTGCCACCGTGCAAAAGCTGCAAGCCAGTTTGAATCTGCCGCTCGACACACTTTCCATGGGCATGAGCCACGACCTTGAATCGGCCATAGCCCAGGGCGCCACTTGGGTCCGTATCGGTACGGCCCTGTTTGGCGCCCGCGACTACAGCCAGCCTTGAAACGATGGCTGACTCCTCTCTTTATAAGGACCTGACATGAGCAAGACTCGTATTGCCTTTATCGGTGCCGGCAACATGGCCGCCAGCCTGATCGGCGGCCTGCGCGCCAAAGGTCTGGACGCCGCGCAGATCCGCGCCAGCGATCCGGGCGAAGAAACCCGCGCTCGTGTGAGCGCCGAGCACGGCATCGAAGTATTCGCCGATAACGCCGAAGCTATCCAGAACGCCGATGTGGTGGTGCTGGCGGTCAAACCCCAGGCGATGAAAGCCGTCTGCGAAGCCATTCGCCCAAGCCTCAAACCCAACCAACTGGTGGTGTCGATTGCTGCCGGCATTACCTGCGCCAGCATGAACAACTGGCTCGGCGCCCAGCCAATCGTTCGCTGCATGCCCAACACCCCGGCGTTGCTGCGACAGGGCGTGAGCGGCTTGTTCGCGACCGCGCAAGTGAACGCCGATCAGCGCCAGCAAGCCCAGGAGCTGCTGTCGGCCGTCGGCACTGCGCTGTGGCTGACCGAAGAGCAACAACTGGATGCGGTCACCGCCGTTTCCGGCTCGGGCCCCGCGTACTTCTTCCTGCTGATCGAAGCCATGACCGCCGCCGGCGTCAAACTTGGCCTGCCTGCGGACATCGCTGCACAACTGACCCTGCAAACCGCACTGGGCGCCGCACACATGGCGGTTTCCAGTGACGTCGATGCCGCCGAACTGCGTCGTCGCGTAACCTCGCCGGCGGGCACCACGGAGGCGGCCATCAAGTCGTTCCAGGCCGGTGGCTTCGAAGCGCTGGTAGAAAAAGCACTGGGCGCCGCCGCACACCGCTCGGCCGAAATGGCTGAACAACTCGGTCGCTAATCAGCACCTAAAAGGAATCAACAATGCTTGGACTCAATGACGCTGCCATTTTTGTGATTCAAACACTGGGCAGCCTGTACCTGCTGATCGTGCTGTTGCGCTTCATCCTGCAATTGGTACGAGCGAACTTCTACAACCCGCTCTGCCAGTTCGCCGTGAAGGCCACCCAACCATTGCTCAAGCCACTGCGCCGGATTATCCCGAGCATGTTCGGCCTGGACATGTCCTCGCTGGTACTGGCCCTGCTGGTACAGATGGTGCTGTTCGCAGTCATCCTGCTGCTCAATGGCTATGAGGTTAATCCGCTGTTCCTCGTGCCATGGGCGCTGATTGGCATCTTCGCGCTGTTTTTGAAGATTCTGTTCTGGGCGATGATCATCAGCGTGATCCTGTCCTGGGTCGCTCCGGGTAGCCACAACCCGGGCGCAGAACTGGTCCAGCAAATCACAGAACCGGTACTGGCACCGTTCCGCCGGATCATTCCGAGCCTGGGCGGCCTCGATATCTCGCCGATCTTTGCGTTCATCGCCTTGCAGTTGCTGCAGAGCTGGGTGATTCCGCGCCTGGCGTACTACGCGCTGATGCCGCGTGAGCTGTTCGGCCTGATCTGATTTTGCTGCACCGCGTCATCGTTCTTCGCGGGCAAGCCTCGCTCCTACAGGAATTGCGCAATACCTGTGGGAGCGTGGCTTGCCCGCGATGGCAGCGACTCGGTCTGACTGAATCAAATCAGGCCCGGCCTTTGCTTGCCGCTAACCCCAGCGGTCTTTAGACTTACGCCTCATTTCAACGAGAGCAGGGTCGATGCCAGCTGCCTTTCCCCCCGATTCTGTTGGTCTGGTGACGCCGCAAGTGGCGCACTTCAGCGAAGCCCTGGCATTGGCCTGCGGCCGTTCGCTCCCGGCCTATGACCTGGTCTATGAAACCTACGGCACGCTGAACGCCACCGCGAGCAACGCGGTGTTGATCTGCCACGCCCTTTCCGGCCACCACCACGCGGCGGGCTTTCACAGCCCCGACGACCGCAAACCCGGTTGGTGGGACAGCTGCATAGGCCCGGGCAAGCCGATCGATACCAACAAGTTCTTCGTGGTCAGCCTGAACAACCTCGGCGGCTGCAATGGTTCCACCGGTCCGAGCAGCACCAACCCGGAGACCGGCAAGCCGTTCGGCGCCGATTTCCCGGTACTGACCGTGGAAGACTGGGTGCACAGCCAGGCGCGTCTGGCGGACCGACTCGGCATCGCCCAGTTCGCCGCCGTGATCGGTGGCAGCCTCGGCGGCATGCAGGCGATGCAGTGGAGCATCACTTACCCTGACCGTATCCGTCACTGCGTGGCCATCGCCTCGGCGCCCAAGTTGTCGGCGCAGAACATCGCCTTCAACGAAGTGGCCCGCCAGGCGATCCTCACCGACCCTGAGTTTCACGGCGGTTCGTTCCAGGAACACAACGTCATCCCCAAGCGTGGTCTGATGCTGGCGCGGATGGTCGGGCACATCACTTACCTGTCCGACGACTCCATGGGCGAGAAATTCGGTCGCGGCCTGAAAAGCGAGAAGCTCAACTACGACTTCCACAGCGTTGAGTTCCAGGTCGAAAGCTACCTGCGTTATCAGGGTGAAGAGTTCTCCGGGCGTTTCGACGCCAACACTTACCTGCTGATGACCAAAGCCCTGGATTACTTCGATCCGGCAGCCAACTTCGACGATAACCTGGCGAAAACTTTCGAAAACGCGAAGGCCAGGTTCTGCGTGATGTCGTTCACCACCGACTGGCGCTTCTCCCCGGCTCGCTCACGCGAACTGGTGGACGCACTGATGGCCGCGCGCAAGGACGTCTGCTACCTGGAAATCGACGCACCGCAAGGCCACGACGCCTTCCTGATTCCGATCCCGCGCTACTTGCAGGCGTTCGGCAATTACATGAACCGCATTACGTTGTGAGAAAGCCATGAGAGCTGATCTGGAAATCATCCAGGAATGGATCCCCGCCGGCAGCCGCGTGCTCGACCTCGGGTGCGGTAACGGCGAGCTGCTGACCTGGCTGCGCGACAACAAGCAAGTCACCGGTTATGGCCTGGAAAACGATGCGGACAACATCGCCGAGTGCGTGGCCAAGGGCATCAACGTGATCGAACAGGACCTGGACAAGGGCCTGGGCAACTTTGCCAGCAACAGTTTCGACATCGTGGTCATGACCCAGGCGCTGCAAGCGGTGCACTATCCGGACAAGATCCTCGAGGAAATGCTGCGGGTCGGCCGCCAGTGCATCATCACTTTCCCTAATTTCGGCCACTGGCGTTGCCGCTGGTACCTGGCAAGCAAGGGCCGGATGCCGGTGTCCGAGTTTCTGCCCTACACCTGGTACAACACGCCGAACATTCACTTCTGCACCTTCGCGGACTTTGAAGCGTTGTGTCGCGAACGTGAGGCCAAGGTCATTGATCGGCTTGCCGTGGATCAACAGCATCGGCACGGGTGGGCCAGTAAGCTATGGCCTAATCTGTTAGGTGAGATCGGTATCTACCGCGTCAGCAGCCCGGGACTTTCCGACCACAAGGTCGCGGTCTGATCCACCCTATTGCAAGGAGAACGATCATGGGTCGTCTAGCGTTATTTCTACTCACTGCCTGCCTGAGCGTTACCGCCATGGCCGCCGACGTCATCAAGGGCGAGCGCAAGGAAACCTTTGGTGACGTGACGGTGCATTACAACACCTTCAACTCCACCTACCTGACCCCGGACATTGCCAAGTCCGCCGAACTGATTCGCAGCAAGAACCAGGGCGTGATTAACATTTCGGTACTCAAGGAAGGCAAGCCACTGATGGCCCAGGTGAGCGGCTCGGTCAAAGACCTGACCAGCCAGGCCGTGCCCTTGCAATTCAAACAGATCACCGAACAAGGCGCGATCTACTACATTGCGCAATACCCGGTGGATCAGCAGGAAGTCCGCACTTTCGATATCAAAGTGCAGACCGGCGACAAAACCAACACCATCAGTTTCCAACAAGAGCTCTTCCCCGGCCAATGATGAATTTCACCCAACTCGTACTGGCCAGCCATAACGCCGGCAAACTCAAGGAACTCCAGGCCATGCTCGGCGAATCGGTGCAACTGCGCTCGATCGGCGAGTTCAGCAGCGTGGAGCCTGAAGAAACCGGCTTGTCGTTCGTCGAGAACGCCATCCTCAAGGCCCGCAATGCCGCACGCATTTCCGGCTTGCCGGCACTGGCCGATGATTCCGGGCTGGCGGTGGATTTCCTTGGCGGCGCGCCGGGCATCTACTCGGCGCGTTATGCCGACGGCAAGGGCGATGCGGCGAACAACGCCAAACTGCTCGAGGTACTCAAGGATGTGCCTGAAGCCGAACGCGGCGCGCAGTTCGTTTGCGTGCTGGCGCTGGTACGACATGCCGATGACCCGCTGCCGATCCTCTGTGAAGGTCTGTGGCACGGGCGCATCCTGACCCGGGCCAGCGGTGAGCATGGCTTTGGCTACGACCCGCTGTTCTGGGTGCCGGAGCGCGATTGCTCCAGCGCCGAACTGAGCCCCGCCGACAAGAACCAGATCAGCCACCGCGCCCGTGCAATGGATCTGCTGCGCCAGCGTCTGGGCTTGAAATGACCTCTGAATCATCCGCGTCGCCGCTGATTTTCGGCGGTGCCGCACAATCGCCCCGGGCGCCGCTGCCTGTGCTGCCGCCCTTGGCGCTGTACATCCACATCCCGTGGTGCGTACGCAAATGCCCTTATTGCGATTTCAACTCCCATACCGCAAGCCCAGTGCTGCCGGAAGAAGAGTACGTGGACGCGCTGCTGGCTGACCTCGATCAGGATCTGCATGCCGTCTACGGCCGCGAGCTGAGCTCGATATTTTTCGGTGGCGGCACGCCGAGCCTGTTCAGCGCGCAAGCGCTGGGCCGCTTGCTCAAAGGCGTCGAGCAGCGCATTCCCTTCGCCAGTGACATCGAAATCACCCTGGAAGCCAATCCGGGGACGTTCGAGCAAGACAAGTTCGTGGCGTACCGGAAACTGGGGATCAATCGCCTGTCGATCGGCATCCAGAGCTTTCAGCAAGAAAAGCTCGAGGCCCTGGGACGGATTCACAACGGTGACGAAGCGGTACGCGCTGCCGGCATGGCGCGGCAGGCCGGGTTCGACAACTTCAACCTGGACTTGATGCATGGCTTGCCGAATCAGTCCCTGGACGATGCCTTGGCCGACCTGCGCACAGCCATTGCCCTGAAACCGACACACCTGTCGTGGTATCAACTGACCCTGGAGCCGAACACGGTGTTCTGGAACCAGCCGCCCGTGCTTCCGGAAGACGACACGCTGTGGGACATTCAGGAGGCCGGTCAGGCGCTGTTGGCCGAGCACGGTTACGCGCAATACGAAGTGTCGGCCTATGCCCAACCGGGCCGACCGGCGCGACACAACCTGAATTACTGGAGCTTTGGCGACTTCATTGGCATCGGCGCCGGCGCCCACGGCAAGCTCAGCCATCCGGACGGGCGCATTGTGCGCACTTGGAAAACCCGTCTGCCGAAGGATTACCTGAATCCGGCGAAAAGCTTTCAGGCCGGCGAGAAAGCGCTGACCAATGACGAGATGCCGTTCGAGTTCCTGATGAACGCACTGCGTCTGACCGAGGGTGTCGAATCACGGCTGTACCCGGAACGCACGGGTATGACGCTGGACAGCCTCGCTGAAGGTCGCCGCGACGCAGAACAAAGCGGCCTGTTACAGGTCGAACCGTCACGTCTGGCGGCCACCGAGCGCGGACAACTGTTCCTTAACGACTTGCTGCAGAAATTTCTGAGCTGAACTCAGCCCTAAGGGAAAACGAATGGATTTGATACTCGACCTGCTCGCCACCGTGTCTCGCTGGAGCCGCAGCAACCTCTCGGAAATCGCCTTGGCGTTGGTGGGCTGTCTGCTGGTGCTGTTCGGTGCGGATTTCAAAGGCTGGGTCGAGCAACGCCTGGGCAGCATCGCTGGGGCCTTGCGTGTGCCACTGATGGCCCTGTTGTGCATGATCGGCAGCGGCGCGGCGCTGATCTACGCCACGCCGTGGATCGTTCGCGGTCTCAGCCAGTTCAACAACTACAGCCTGGCGCCGGTGTTGCTGGTGGTGTTGGTGCTGATCGGCGTCATCGCCGACCGCCGCTGATTTCAGCTACAACCAAAAACAACTGTGGGAGCGGGCTTGCCCGCGATGAGGCCATAACATTCAACATCTATGTTGACTGTTACACCGCCATCGCGGGCAAGCCCGCTCCCACAGTTTTGTTGCATTGTTCTCAGGACTGTTTTTCGAACTTCAGATCCCACACGCCATGCCCAAGACGTTCGCCACGGCGTTCGAACTTGGTGATCGGGCGCTCGGCCGGGCGTGGCACGCACTTGCCGTCTTCGGCCAGATTGCGATAACCCGGCGCGACATTCATCACTTCCAGCATGTACTCGGCGTACGGTTCCCAATCGGTGGCCATGTGCAGAATGCCGCCCACTTTCAATTTGCTGCGCACCAACTCAGCGAACGACGCCTGAACGATGCGACGCTTGTGGTGGCGGCTCTTGTGCCACGGGTCTGGGAAAAACAGCATCAGACGATCGAGGCTGTTGTCGGCCACGCAACGATTGAGCACCTCGATTGCATCACAATCGTAGACCCGCAGGTTGGTCAGGCCTTGCGTCAGCACGCCGTTGAGCAGCGCGCCAACACCCGGACGGTGCACTTCCACGCCAATGAAATCCTGTTCCGGCGAAGCCGCGGCCATTTCCAGCAGCGAATGGCCCATGCCAAAGCCGATTTCCAGCGAGCGCGGCGCCGAGCGACCGAACACCTGGTCGAAATCGACCGGGGCATCGGCCAGCGGCAGCACGAACAGCGGCGTGCCCTGCTCCAGACCTTTTTGCTGGCCTTCGGTCATGCGCCCGGCGCGCATCACGAAACTCTTGATGCGGCGGTGTTGGCGCTCGTCGCCTTCTTCCGTCTGGATAGGCGTGTCGTTTGATTCAGTCATCAATGGCTCTTACTTGATCAGACCATCCAGCGGCGAAGAGGCGCTGGCATAGAGTTTTTTCGGCATGCGGCCGGCGAGGTAGGCCAAACGGCCTGCAACGATGGCGTGCTTCATGGCTTCGGCCATCATGATCGGCTGCTGGGCGTGAGCGATGGCCGAGTTCATCAGCACCGCGTCACAGCCCAGCTCCATGGAGATGGTGGCGTCGGAAGCGGTACCGACACCGGCATCCACCAGCACAGGAATCTTGGCTTCTTCGAGGATGATCTGCAGGTTGTACGGGTTGCAGATCCCCAGGCCCGAACCAATCAGACCGGCCAGCGGCATCACCGCGATGCAGCCGATTTCCGCCAGTTGTCGGGCAATGATCGGGTCATCGCTGGTGTAGACCATCACATCGAAACCTTCCTTGACCAGCGACTCGGCGGCCTTGAGGGTTTCGATCACGTTGGGGAACAGGGTTTTCTGGTCCGCCAGCACTTCCAGCTTCACCAGGTTGTGGCCATCGAGCAGCTCACGGGCCAGGCGGCAGGTGCGCACGGCCTCGACGGCGTCGTAGCAACCGGCGGTGTTGGGCAGGAAGGTGTAGCGATCCGGCGAGAGGAAATCCAGCAGGTTCGGTTCGCCCGCGTTCTGGCCGAGGTTGGTGCGGCGCACAGCAAAGGTGACGATCTCGGCACCCGAGGCCTCGATGGCCAGGCGGGTTTCTTCCATGTCACGGTACTTGCCGGTACCGACCAGCAAACGCGACTGATAAGTACGACCGGCCAGGACGAAAGGCTTGTCGCTACGAACGATGCTCATGGGAAATCCTCTGTAGGAGTGAGGTTCTTGCAGAATTCTGTCGGCCCTTGGGCCAGACGGCTAGCCGCCGCCGATGGCGTGCACGACTTCGACCGCATCGCCGTCGTTCAACGTGGTGTCGGCATGCTGACTGCGCGGGACGATATCCAGATTGAGCTCGACCGCCACCCGGCGACCGGTGAGGTCCAGTCGGGTGAGCAGGGCCGCAACGGTTTCACCGTCGGGCAGTTCAAAGGATTCGCCGTTCAACTGAATGCGCATGCCGGATGCCGTCATCATTTTTAGGGGCTGGCATTCTAGCCCGATCGTGACCTAAAGGTCAGCAATAAGCGTCAAGTGGTCAGCGGCAAGCGCCAGGCGGCGAGGCCCAGGCAGAACCAGCCCGCGAGGAACGCCAGGCCACCGAACGGCGTGATGATGCCAAGCTTGCTGAATCCAGTCAGCGTCAGCACATACAGGCTGCCGGAGAACAGCAGGATGCCGATGGCAAATGACGCGCCAGCCCATGTCACAAGCCGTCCCGGAATCTGCGTGGCCAGCAGCGCAACGCCCAGTAAAGCCAAGGTGTGCACCAGCTGGTAAGTGACGCCAGTATGAAAAATCGCCAGATACTCCGGTGTCAGACGGCTTTTCAGACCATGGGCGGCAAATGCCCCAAGGCCGACACCGGTGAAGCCGAAAAAAGCGGCCAGCATCAGAAAGCCACGCAGCATGCAGAACTCCAGTCAGACTCGATCAACAGGGTCTGTATAATGGCCCGCTCAACGGGTTCGGCCAAGCCATCTCTATGCTGCGTATCTATTTCCGTCGTTTCACCAAGGCCGTGCTCTGGTTCATGGGCGGCAGCGTCTTGCTGGTGCTGATTTTTCGCGTGGTGCCGCCACCGGGGACCGCCCTGATGGTCGAGCGCAAGATCGAATCCTGGTTCGATGGCGAGCCCATCGACCTGCAACGCACCTGGAAACCCTGGGACGAGATCTCCGACGACCTGAAGGTCGCGGTGATTGCGGGTGAAGATCAGAAATTCCCGGAACACTGGGGTTTTGACATTGGTGCGATTCGCGCCGCACTCGCCCACAACGAGCTGGGCGGATCGGTTCGTGGTGCCAGCACCCTGAGCCAGCAAGTGTCGAAAAACCTGTTCCTGTGGTCCGGGCGGAGCTGGCTGCGCAAAGGCCTGGAAGCCTGGTTTACCGGGCTGATCGAAGTGTTCTGGCCCAAGCAGCGGATTCTTGAGGTGTACCTCAACAGCGTCGAGTGGGATGACGGGGTGTTTGGCGCCGAGGCGGCGGCCAGGCATCACTTCGGCACAAGCGCAAAAGGCCTCAGTCGCCAGCAATCGAGTTTGCTGGCCGCCGTATTACCGAACCCGCGCGTGTGGAGCGCCAGCCATCCGACCGCTTACGTGGCGCGACGTGCAGGCTGGATTCGGCGGCAGATGAGCCAGCTCGGTGGCGACAGCTATCTGGTGGGGCTCAACGATTCGCGGCGTGCGCCGTGGGCGCAATAAAACGACGCTTTCCCCTGTAGTAGCGAGCTTGCTCGCGATGGTCGTGAACGAAAACGCGTAAAACCAGATGCCCAGCGGTGTCCTTTGGTTTTTCGCGAGCGAGCTCGCTCCTACAGGGATCGGGGTGACCAGGCACAAACAAAAACGCCCCGATCAATGATCGGGGCGTTTTTTTGTTGCCATCTCGCAGTTACGCAGCGATCGACACCTTGAGCTTGTTCATCGCGCTCTTCTCAAGCTGACGAATACGCTCGGCCGACACGTTGTACTTCTGCGCCAGGTCGTGCAGCGTGGCTTTTTCTTCCGCCAGCCAGCGCTGGTAGAGGATGTCACGGCTGCGGTCGTCCAGCACTTCCAGCGCTTCGTGCAGGTTGTGATTGGAGTTGTCGCTCCAGTCGGCATCTTCCAGTTGACGGGCCGGGTCGTACCGGTGGTCTTCCAGATAGTTGGCCGGCGATTGGAAAGCACTGTCGTCGTCGGCTTCGGCAGCCGGGTCGAAGGCCATGTCATGGCCGGTCAGGCGACTTTCCATCTCGCGCACTTCCCGAGGCTCTACACCAAGGCTTTCCGCCACACGGTGGACTTCCTCGTTGTTCAGCCAGGCCAGACGTTTCTTCTGGCTGCGCAGGTTGAAGAACAACTTGCGCTGGGCCTTGGTGGTCGCGACTTTCACGATGCGCCAGTTGCGCAGGATAAACTCGTGGATTTCCGCCTTGATCCAGTGCACGGCAAAGGACACCAGGCGCACGCCCATCTCGGGGTTGAAGCGCTTCACCTTTCCAGCACAGTGGGATCCGAAGCTTGGAATTCACGTGACTTGAAGTCGCGGC
>JADMIO011301960.1_pt1 | contig 54464 bp, 46 predicted proteins | sample 8958161 | NCBI WGS metagenome assembly JADMIO01 (sample SAMN16585339, study PRJNA669376) | soil metagenome | isolation source: Crop rotation soil | place: USA: Cullars Rotation, Alabama | collected 2011
CCGCCTGTGAAAATTTGAAATGTCCTCCTTCATCATCAAATTATTAATAGCGAGGATTATTTTCAAGAATAGAAGTTTTGCGATTTCTGTTTATAATTTTAATACTTAAACCAGTTTGAATGAAGAGAAGAAAATTTATACAACAGTCTTCAATGGGTATTGCAGGATTATTATTAAGCCAACATGGTTTTGCTCATAAGGGTAATGAACTTTTTACTGTAGTTCGTACAGCCGAAGCCGGCAGAAAATTTAAAAGCAAAGCAGTGGAAAGTTTGATAGCATCAGTTCAGAAGAATATTGGCAACAAAGAAATTGCCTGGCTGTTTGGCAATTGCTTTCCTAATACACTTGATACAACAGTTGATTTTGAAATAATAGGTGGCAAACCGGATACTTATGTTATCACAGGTGATATAGATGCTATGTGGCTCCGCGACAGTACAGCACAGGTTTGGCCTTACCTGCCGCTTTGCAAAGAAGATAAAGATCTGCAGCAATTAATAAAAGGCGTTATCAACAGGCAGACAAAATGTATTCTTCTCGACCCTTATGCCAATGCCTTTTATAAGGATGTAAATAAAGTAAGCGAATGGAAAAGTGACCTTACCGAAATGAAGCCAGGTATTCATGAACGAAAATGGGAGATCGACAGCTTATGCTATCCCATAAGATTGGCACATGGTTACTGGAAACAAACCGGGGATACCAGTGCTTTTGATGAAAACTGGAAAGAAGCGATGAAACTGGTAATAAAAACTTTTAAAGAACAACAACGCTTTAATAGTAAAGGGCCTTATACTTTTCAGCGTACAACAGCATGGGCTACAGATGGTGTACCGCTTTCAGGTTATGGCTATCCCGCAAAACCAAATGGATTGATCTGCTCTATATTTCGTCCAAGTGATGATTCAACCTTATTTCCGTATTTGATACCCAGCAATTTTTTTGCAGTGGAGGCATTGGGTTATATGAATGTTTTGCTATTGCAACCAGGCATTACTGATAAAGCATTGGCCGAAGAAGCAAAAAAATTACAGTCGCAGGTAAAAACGGCCATTCAAAAACATGGCATCATCGAGCATCAACAATTTGGAAAGATCATTGCATTTGAAGTAAATGGTTATGGTAGCTTTCATTTTATGGATGATGCCAACGTACCTTCTTTATTATCTCTTCCTTACCTCGGCGCCATCGGCAGTACAGATCCTCTTTATCTTAACACACGCAGGGTTGTGCTCTCAGAAAACAATCCTTTCTTCTATAAAGGCAAAGCAGGAGAAGGTATTGGCGGCCCTCATACAGGTGCTGATACAATTTGGCCTATGAGTATTATTCTGCGAGGCATTACAAGCAGTTCGGATAAAGAAATAAAAATGTGCCTTAATATCTTACAGAAAACGCATGCAGGCACAGGCTTTATGCACGAATCATTTCATAAAGACGATGCAAATCAATTTACGAGAAAATGGTTTGCATGGGCTAATACTTTGTATGGTGAATTTATTTGGAAAGTGTACAGAGAAAGAAAGCATTTGCTGAGTTAATTATTCAGTATGGTTAATACAATTTGTGCACAAGCTTTAGAATAAAAATTTAGCTTCTGTTGTGTCACTCACTTGTACTTAAAAAATCTTTATTGAGCTTCTCATAGCTATTACAAATTATTGCCCTTGACCACAAAAGAACAAGCCATAAAAATTTTTGAAGCAGCAGTTGCAGCAGTGCATCCTAATAAATTATTAAGGAAGCATTTGTATGCTGATGATAAAGAGCTGAGAATTGGCGACAGCAAATGGCAAAGAAATGAGATCGGTAAACTGGTAGTAATTGCTGCAGGTAAAGCTGCGGCTGCAATGGCTTTGGCAGCTGAAGAAATTTCAAGCGACAGTATCACTGAAGCTCTTTGTATCACAAAACATGGGCATGCTTTGCCCTTACAAAAATTTAGAACCATTGAAGCTGGCCATCCAATTCCGGATGAAAACAGTGTGAACGCTGCAGATGAAATTCAGCATTTGCTAAAAGATCTCCATGCAAGCGATATTGTATTGGTGCTGTTAAGTGGTGGCGCTTCTTCTCTCATTGCAGATATACCTGCAGGTTGTTCACTAATAGATATACAGGAGTTAAATAAGAAATTGATAAACAGTGGTGCTTCTATACAGGAAATAAACACAGTACGTAAACATATCAGTACGCTAAAAGGAGGTCAACTGACAAAAGCGGTACAGCCTGCAAATGTTATTACACTTGGTCTCAGCGATGTAGTAGGCGATGATCCTTCCGTCATTGCAAGCGGGCTAACAGTTGCTGATACATCAACTTTTAAAGATGCTGTAACTATTTTGGAGCAATACAATTTATGGAATGATCTGCCAGCTTCAGTTAAAACACATTTTGAAAAAGGATTGAAGGGCACAATTGCTGAAACGCCAAAGCCGGATGATGATTGTTTTCTTAATAGTAATTACAATGTAATTGGAAACAATGCGATGGCATTGAAAGCCGCACAGTTCACTGCTGAAATGCTTGGTTACAATAGTTTTATTTTCAAAGAAAACTTGACAGATAATGTAGAAACTTTAGCACGTCAGCTTATTCAGCAATTCCAAGATTATAAAGGCAAAACACCTGCCTGCATTTTGCTTGGCGGCGAACCTGTTTTAAAAGTAAAGAATGATGGTAAAGGTGGAAGAGCCCAACATTTTGTTTTAACAGCCTTAGATGAACTTAGCAAATCAAATAGTGAGAGTCAGTTGACTATAATGGCCGCAGGAACAGATGGTACTGACGGCCCTACAGATGCAGCCGGCGCCATTGGCGATAGGGAAACTGTTTACAGAACTACTACAGCAGCCGACATTCAACTCAGTAAATACCTGGAAAGATTTGATGCTTACAATTTCTTTGAAAAAATGGACGGTCTTTTTAAAACAGAACCTACTCAAACCAATGTGAGTGATATAATTATTTTACTGGTGGAGTAATGATTATTTGTTTGCCAGTTTCAAACTACTAACCGCTTCTTTCACCATTCCCATATTTATATTGACCACCTCTCCTACTATTATTATGGCCGGGTTTGTTATAGAAGCATGTTCTGCCCTGAAAACTATATCTTTCACTTTACCGACTACCATCTTTTCTTTGTTAGTTGTGCCATCCTGTATAATTGCTACCGGGGTATCAGCTTTGCCATAACCTACAAAAATTTCCATTATCTGCTCCAATTTGCTCATGGCCATTAATATAATAACAGTAGCTGTGGATTGTGCAGCCAATCGTATATCATTGGAAATATCTCCACTACGGGTGGTGCCGGTTGTAACCCAAAAACTTTCTGCTACACCTCTTGAGGTCAATGGTATCATTTGCATAGAAGGGACAGCCAATGCACTCGAAATACCGGGTACAACGTTCACTGGTATCCCCATTTTCCGGGCAAACTCAATTTCTTCCTGTGCACGGCCAAACACAAATGGATCACCGCCTTTCAACCGCACCACATGTCCATGAGAAAAAGCATACTCAACGATCAAGGTATTTATTTCATCCTGGCTTAGGGCATGACAACCATATCTCTTGCCTACAAAAAGTTTTAGTGAATCCGTTTTAGCGTGAACGAGTAATGCGTCATTTGCCAATGCATCATATAATATTACATCGGCTGTCGCAATTGCTTTTACAGCTTTCAATGTGATCAGTTCGGGATCACCAGGACCTGCTCCCACTAAACTAAGTAACGGCTGTTTTACCTGTATTTTCTTCATGATACCAAAGTCTAAAATATCTTTTTGCTATAATTAAATCAACCCTGTTTATGCCTGCATGGTAAGCTTCATCAGCCCTTTGTAATCAAGGATTGTAATTTCCTTTCCTTTCACCTCTACTAATTTTTCTTCTGCTAATTCCTGCATCATTCTAAAAACTGTTTCATAAGTAGTACCTGCGTAGGAGGCCAGGTCCTGCTTTGAAAGCGAAAAATTGATCAGGCCATTTTCATCTTTTCCAAATTTTTCCTGCAAACTGATCAATGCCTGTGCCAGCCTGCCCTTTACCGGCATATGCGCCAGGTTTCTCATTTTGCGCTCCGAAATTTTTAGCTCCGCGGCAAAAAACATCATCATCTCATAAAGGAATTCATTATTCACTTTCAAAGTGGCGTTAAAGAACTCCATATCAATAAAACAAACGGTTACTGGTTCAAGTGCGGTGCCAGATACAGGATAAATGGTATCCGCCCCCAATCCTCTATGCCCAACAATATCCCCTTTTTTTGCAATGCGGATGATCAATTCCTTATCACCCCATTGCTGGTGCACTTTTACTGATCCGCTGAACACAAAATACATTCCTTCTACCTTCTCCCCTTCTTTAAAAAGCAATTCCCCCTTTTTAAAATCCTGGTTCGTCCGATTTGCCATGATAGCCGGAAGCCATTCCTTCAGGCAGAGCTGGCACATAAAGCAGCTTTTGTCGCACTCAGACCTGGTTTTTTTCATACTTATATAAGACTGCAAAGTTGTTGTTTTATTTATTTATCAGTCTCAAATTCCATACCTCCCGCCTTTTTACACCAATTGTTTAATAATTTAACCTTCAATTTGTGACATTTTAATATTATTATTAAAAATATATAAAATATTTATTACAAATATCATGTTTTTAATTCTTATCGCCTTAGATTTACAAAACAGATATGATCTAAATCACATTTTTGGAGCATAGAAGCCCAAAAATTCCTTTTTCAACCATACGATGCCTTGCCGGACTGAAATAGTAAACCGGTAAAAAAACATATTATGAAAAAAATAATTGTCGTTGGCAACGGCATGGTTGGTTACAAGTTTTGCGAAAAATTACTTTCCAAAGCGCTTCCCCACCAGTTTGAACTGGTTGTATTTGGCGAGGAAACCCGCCCGGCATACGACCGGGTACACCTGAGCGAATATTTTGCCGGTAAAACAGCGGATGATCTTTTGATGGCGCCCGCCAGCTGGTATGCTGATAATAATATTACATTATATCTTGGTGATCCTGTTAAAAGCATTGACCGCAACAACAAAACCATCCTTTCTCATTCAGGTATTTCTCTCTCATACGACTATTTAATCCTGGCTACCGGATCCGCAGCCTTTGTTCCCCCTATACCCGGCGTAGATAAAGACGGTGTTTTTATTTACCGCACTATAGAGGACCTCGAAATGATGACGGCTTACGCTAAAAAAGCCAAAACCGGTGCTGTGATCGGTGGCGGACTTTTGGGTCTTGAAGCAGCCAAAGCAATGATTGACCTGGGTATTCACAATACACAGGTAATTGAATTTGCTCCCCGCCTGATGCCAAGGCAGATCGACGATGCCGGTTCTAAAATTTTACAGGCAAAGCTTGAAGAACTTGGTCTCACTATCCATACGAATAAAAATACTACCGCTATACTTGGGAATGACTGCATCAGCGCAATGAAGTTTTCTGATGACACTACTATAGATGTTGATATGCTTGTGATCTCAGCGGGTATTAAACCAAGAGATGAGCTGGCAAAACATGCTGGTATTGAAACCGGCCCACGTGGAGGCATTGTAGTAAACGAACAGTTACAAACCTCCGATCCCTGCGTTTTTGCCATTGGCGAATGCGCCTTATATAATGGTATGATCTATGGCCTCGTAGCTCCTGGCTATGAAATGGCAGAAGTTGTTGTAAAAAACTTCATAGAAGAAAATAGTACCCTTCGTGCTTCATTTACTGGCATCGACATGAGTACCAAACTGAAACTGATCGGTGTGGACGTTGCAAGTTTTGGTGATCCTTTTATTACTCCAAAAGATGGCCGCACCCTGGTTTTTGAAGACACTATGAAGGGCACTTACAAGCGCATCAATGTTTCTGCCGATGGCAAACAATTGCTTGGTGGCATCCTGGTAGGTGAAGCATCACAATACAACATGTTGCTGCAAACCTGCAAAAACAAAATTGTACTGCCACCCAATCCTGAAGACCTTATCATGGGTGCCCGCGGAGGCGATAGTTCCGAAGGTGGTGGTGTACAAAACCTTCCGGATGATGCTGTTATCTGCAGTTGCGAAAACATATCCAAAGCTTCGGTCTGCAGTGCTGTTACTGACCATAGCTGTGAGAATGTTGATAGCATAAAGAAATGTACCAAGGCTGGAACTGGCTGTGGTGGCTGTGTTCCAATGATCAAAGACCTGGTGCTGCATACCATGAAAGCACAGGGAAAATATGTACGCAATGTGCTTTGCGAACATTTTGAATACAGCAGGCAGGAGCTTTTAGACCTTGTAAAAATTAATAACCTGCGCACTTACGACGAAGTGCTTGATACTCTTGGCAAAGGTGATGGCTGCGAGCTTTGTAAGCCGCCGGTTGCCTCTATATTGGCCAGCCTCTGGAATGAAAATATCCTGACTAAAGGAAATGATACCGCACAGGACAGCAACGACCGTTTTCTTGCCAACATTCAAAAAGGCGGAACTTATTCCGTAGTACCCCGTATTCCTGGCGGCGAGATCACTCCTGATAAATTAATTGTGATCGGCTCGGTTGCAAAAAAATATAATCTCTACACCAAGATAACCGGTGGCCAGCGAATAGATCTGTTCGGGGCACATTTGAACGACCTGCCTTTTATTTGGGAAGAACTGATAGCTGCAGGTTTCGAAAGTGGTCACGCATATGGCAAAAGCTTGAGGACCGTAAAAAGCTGCGTAGGAAGTACCTGGTGCCGCTTCGGTTTGCATGACAGCGTAAGCTTCGCTATCAGGATCGAAGAACGTTATAGGGGCCTCCGTTCTCCACATAAATTAAAAGGCGGCGTAAGTGGTTGCATCCGCGAATGCGCAGAAGCACAAAGCAAAGACTTTGGCATTATCGCCACAGAAAAGGGCTGGAACTTATTTGTATGCGGCAATGGAGGAAGCAAACCACAGCATGCACTGTTGCTGGCTTCCGATCTCGACAGCGAGACATGCATCCGGTACATTGACCGTTTTCTTATGTTTTATATAAGAACTGCTGACCCACTTACACGTACTGCCACCTGGCTAAATAAAATGGAAGGTGGTATTAACTACCTCCGTAATGTAATAGTGAATGACAGCCTTGGCCTCGGGCTGCAATTCGAAAAAGAGATGGAAGCATTTGTACACAGTTATAAATGCGAATGGAAAGAAGCTATTGAGAATCCTGCCATCCGCAAGCGTTTCAGCCATTTTGTAAACGCTCCCGAAGAAAAAGATCCTACTGTAAAATTTGATGCAATGAGGGATCAGAAAAGAGCTACTGAGTGGAAGTAAAGTGGTTGTATAGTTGAAAAGTTCATAAGTATACAATACTCAATCTCTGTAACAATCAGAGATTAGAAATCCAAAAATTATTACGGTTGCCCACTATGCCTGAGAGAAGGTTCAGGTGATCATTTGCCTGAACGCTTCCTTCAGTGAAAAAAAAGTTTAAAACATAAAAAAGATCAACACATGGAAACAATCTTACAGGAAACAAAGACTTCATGGCACCTGGTATGTTACACCGATGATGTGCCTGCAAATGGAGGAGTATGTGTAAAGCATGGCAATGATCAGATTGCACTTTTCCACTTTACACGACGCAATGAATGGTATGCAACGCAAAATGAATGCCCTCACAGGCAGCAGATGGCATTGAGCCGTGGTATGATCGGCTCTCAGAACGGGGAGCCCAAAGTTGCCTGCCCGTTTCACAAAAAAACTTTTAGCCTGCAAACGGGTGAATGCCTAAGTGGAGATGAATGTGCCATTAAAACATACCCGGTAAAGATTGAGAATGGGAAAGTTTATATCGGCACAATAAAGGAGTAAAATCTTGAAAAACCAGTAATAAAAAAATGTCCCGCTGCATGGCAGTGCAACACGGGACTAGTTCTAAAAAATGATCTGTTCACCTTTAAAACCAATCAAAAGTATGAAGACAAAATCAAAGAAAAGGACTTATGTACTATTGCTCACTGCATTAAGTTGTATGAGTTTAGCGGCAAGAGCCCAGTTCACCTTGTCGGGCCAGTTGCGTATCCGTACCGAATTACGGGATGGACAAGGTGCACCATTGCCCAAGGATGCGAAACCTGCAATCTTTACTTCACAACGTACCCGCCTTACTGCAGGTTATAGCACATACCGATTAAAATTTGGCCTTAGCCTTCAGGACGTCAGGGTTTGGGGACAGGATGTGTCTACTATCAACCGCACTACAACCCAGGATAACAATGGATTAATGCTTCATGAAGCATGGGGTGAGATCGGCCTTACGGATACTTCCAGCAAAAAACTAAAAATTGCTTTAAAGCTGGGCAGGCAGGAATTGGTGTATGATGATCAGCGGCTGCTCGGCAATTTGGATTGGTTGCAACAGGCACGCAGGCATGATGCAGCAATTATTAAATTGGATACGAAAAACTTGATGATGCATGCTGGTTTTGCTTTTAACCAAAATAAAGAAAATGCATCGGGCACAAAGTATAACAGTACTCCGGCAGGCAATTACGCAGGCAACACCAATGGAAGCAGCGCTTATAAAAGTCTCGAATGCTTCTATGCAGGCTACAAGTTAAAGAACGGCAATCTTTCTTATCTCTTTCTTGCCGATCAGTTTAGTAAATACCATAACGATACAGTTGGCGATGTCCCTTCCAAAGTTTGGGAGGATGGCACTTGGAATCGCATCACTACCGGATTTTATGTGATCAATAATTTCAAAAAGATATCTGCAACAGCATCGGCTTATTTGCAAGCCGGCAAAACTGCATCGGGTCAAAAGCTTTCAGGAGCACTACTCAGCGCTGGCGCCTTTTACAATTTTTCAAGTAAATTCTCTGTCGGCCCCGGTATAGATTACACGACAGGTGGCAGTAAAAACGGAACTAATAATGCTTTTGATCCTTTATATGGAACGCCACATAAATTTTGGGGATTGATGGATTACTTCTATGCAGGCAGCGGCTTTGGAAACAAAGGCCTGGTGGATTATTACTTCAAAGCCAAATGCAAGCCCACGGCAACATTGCAGTTTACTGCTGATATACACCAGTTTTCCAGCGCCTCTGAAGTTTATGATGCAAATAATAATAAGCTCAGCAGAAATTTTGGCACCGAAGCAGACATCACCTGCAATTACATGCTAACTAAGATCATAGGTTTTGAAGCTGGCTACAGCCATTTTTTTAGCACCACCTCTTTAGCATCACCCGGTGTGAAAAATGTAACAAACGCTCAGAGCAATAATAACTGGGCATACTTAAGTATCAATATAAAACCTGAGTTTTTTAAATGAGTGGTAATAATCAATAACACTAATCAACGTATCAACTTATCAACCAATTAACCAATCAACAAAATCAAATACCATGCTTACAAATAATAAACCACTCGATAAATTAAATGTATTCAGCTTTAAAGGCGTACAAATGCGCACCTTCCATATTACATGGATGACATTTTTTGTTTGCTTCTTTGGCTGGTTTGGCCTGGCGCCATTGATGCCAACTATTCGTGAAGACCTGCATTTAACAAAAGGACAAGTTGGTAACACGATCATAGCAGCAGTATCTGCAACCATATTTGCACGACTGATAATTGGCAAACTTTGCGATACATGGGGGCCACGCAAAACCTATACGGCTCTGTTACTGTTGTGCAGTATACCTGTAATGTGTGTTGGCCTTGCAAAAGATTACAGCAGCTTCTTATTGTTTCGTCTCGCTATAGGTGTTATTGGCGGATCGTTTGTAATTACACAATTCCATACCTCAATGATGTTTGCACCAAACATTAAAGGCACTGCCAATGCTGTTGCAGGTGGATGGGGAAACCTCGGAGGTGGCATTACCAACATGTTGATGCCACTGGTCTTTGCGGTGATCGTTGGTTTTGGTTATACCAAAGCAGAAGCATGGCGTTATGCCATGATCATACCGGGCGCTATGCTGCTGGTAATGGCGTTTCTCTATTACAGGTTTACAAAAGACACACCTGCAGGTAACTATGATGAAATAAACAGAACTACGGTTAGCAAAAAAACAGACTGGAAAATATTAAGTGACTGGCGTGTTTGGTCGCTGGCATTTGCGTATGCTGTATGCTTTGGTATGGAAATAACTTTTGACAATGTAGCTGCACTACATTTTGTTGATACATTCAAATTATCACAGGGATCGGCAGGTTTTTGGGCCGGCACTTTTGGTTTCATGAACATTTTTGCCCGTGCACTGGGGGGCATTGCAGCCGATAAAGCAGGCCGCAAGTATGGCATGCGTGGTAAAGGAGTTTTGTTGGCAATCCTGCTGTTGCTGGAAGGCTTTGGACTCGTGCTGTTTGCTATGTCTGGCAACCTTACACTCGCTATTATATCTATGATCTTATTTGCGCTGTTTTTAAAAATGGCCAATGGCAGTACTTATGCCATAGTACCATTTGTAAATGAAAAGAATGTAGGCATGGTAAGCGGCATTGTAGGAGCAGGTGGCAATATTGGCGGAATGCTGTTTGGATTTCTCTTTAAATCTTCAACTATTACTTATGTACAGGCATTTACCTATATCGGTATAAGTGTGATAGCTGTATCGCTGCTGGTACTTGTAACACGATTTGAAAGAAGGAAGAAAGTAGTGGTAGAAGAAGAAGCATTGCTGGCTGCAGCTTAAACTTAGAAGGAGTGAGTTGTATTAGAAGAAGCACATAGTTATAAAAGTACAAGTGAGTGACACAACGATGATGAATAGAATTACAGATGCCGGCTCCAAAAAATACTTCTGCTAAAAGGTAGAAGAAAATTAATAAGGAAGAATATATGAGTGAATCTTTTAAAACAACCTGTTGTTACTGTGGTGTCGGATGCGGCATTACCGTACACAAAGACCGCGATGGAAGATTGCGGGTGGAAGGCGATAAGGATCACCCGGTGAATAAAGGCATGCTATGCAGCAAGGGAATGAACCTGCATTATACGGTTATGGATACAAGTGACCGGCTCCTGTATCCTGAAATGAGATACAGCCGTAATGCACTACGGCAAAGGGTTTCATGGGACCAGGCGCTGGAAAGAACTGCTGCTGTTTTTAAAACGTTCATTGATAAATACGGTCCTGACTCAGTGGCTTTTTATGCATCGGGTCAATGTCTTACAGAGGAATATTATGTTGTAAATAAATTGATCAAAGGCTATATAGGCGGCAATAATATTGATACGAACAGCAGGCTTTGCATGAGCAGTGCTGTTGCTGCTTATAAAATGAGTTTGGGTGAAGATGCAGTTCCGCTGAGTTATGATGATTTCGAACTTGCGGACTGCATTTTTGTGGCAGGCGCTAATCCGGCATGGTGTCATCCTATTATCTGGCGCAGGATCGAAGCTGCAAAAATTTCGAATCCCGGATTAAAGATCATTGTAAGTGATCCAAGAAAAACTCAAACCTGTGCGCTAGCTGATCTGCACCTGCAACTAAACCCCGGTACAGATATAACACTGCATCATGCCATAGGCCGCTGCCTGATAGAAGAAGGCGATATTGATTTCAATTTTGTACAGCAGCATACAGAAGGATTTGAAAAATATTCTGCGATCGTTTTTGAAAGAAGCATAGCGGAAGCAGCAATTATTTGCGGCGTTGATGAAGATGATATAAGGCTTGCGGCATCTTATATAGGAAATGCGAAAGCCTACATTACCATGTGGACGATGGGGCTGAATCAAAGCGTGATAGGTGTTCGTAAAAACCTGAGCCTTATTAATCTAAATCTTATTACAGGCCAAATAGGAAAACCAGGAGCAGGGCCGTTTTCATTGACAGGACAGCCCAATGCCATGGGAGGCCGTGAAGTAGGCGGCTTATCTAACCTGTTGCCTGCGCACCGGAATCTCGATAATCCTTTGCACCGGGAAGAAGTGGCCAAATTTTGGGGAGTGAAAAGCATATCTCCAAAGCCCGGCCTTACTGCAACAGAAATGTTTGATGCATTGAATGATGGAAAGCTAAAAGCGATATGGATATTATGCACCAACCCATTAGTTTCTTTGCCCGATGTACGCATAGCGGAAGCCGGTTTAAGAAAAGCAAAGTTTGTTGTGGTGCAGGAAATAAGCAGTAAACCCGAAACCCTCAAATATGCTGATGTAGTATTGCCTGCCGCCGCATGGACAGAGAAAGAAGGTACCATGACAAATGCCGAAAGACGCATTAGTCTTTTAAGCAAAGTAATGGTTGCACCTGGTGAAGCATTGCCTGATGCAGAGATCATTTGCCGCTTTGCAAAAAAAATGGGCTATAAAGGATTTGATTACAAAAATCCATCGGAGATATATGCTGAACATGCTGCCCTTACTGCAGGTACCAATATTGATATCAGTGCATTAAATTATGATATCATAAAAGAAAAAGGTTCTGTACAATGGCCATATAAACCGGGAAGCAACGAGAAAAACATTAAGCAGCTTTTTACAGATAAGCAATTTTATACCCCATCAAAAAAAGCGATCCTTCATTCTTTTCCTGATGATAATCTGTCAGTGTCGCCATGCAATGATTATCCATTGATACTTACTACAGGCCGCATACGTGATCAGTGGCACACGATGAGCAAGACTGCCAAAGTAAATAAGCTGAATAAACATATCAGTGAATCATTTCTTGAAATACATCCTGATGATGCTGCAAAAAGAAATATTAAAGAAGATGAACTCGTTGTAATTACAAGTGTGTCAGGAAATGTAAGAGTGAAAGCGAAATTTTCAGATGCCATAAAACAGGGAGTAGTTTTTCTTCCGATGCATTGGGGAAAGATACTAAACAACGATCTTAACAGGGCAAATAACGTAACACAAAACCTTGTTGATCCTATATCCAAGGAACCTGATTTTAAATTCACTGCTGTACAGGTTGCCCGGTATAAAAAGCCAAAGCATAAGATCATTGTAATAGGTGCCGGTGCTGGCTCCTGTGGATTTGTAAACAGTTACCGCAAACTGAATACAGAAGATGAGATCGTAGTTTTCAGTAAAGAAAATTTTCCATTTTATAACAGGGTAATGCTGCCAGATTATATCAGCGGTGTTCAGGAATGGAAACAATTGGTAAAGATGACCGACAAAGAAGAGGCAGCGCACAACATCACGCTGCATCGTGGCACCAGCGTTGAACAAATAAACCGGGAACAAAAAACGGTAACTGATTCAAAAGGACAGGTTCATCAATATGATGTATTGCTAATGGCCACAGGAAGCAGTGCATTCATGCTGCGTGACGTGCCGGCTATCAAAGGCATCTTTACTATGCGGAGCCGCGTTGATGCGGATAATTTTAAGAACCACATTGATCCTGCAAAAGGAAAAGTGATCATTGTGGGCGGTGGACTGCTTGGCATTGAATTGGCAGCATCTCTCAGGGAAGTAAATGTGGAAGTAACGATAGTGCAGCGCATATCACGGCTTATGGACAGGCAGCTTGATCCATTGGGCAGCCAGCTCTTACATGAAGAACTCATTGACAAAGGAGTTGACATTTATTACAACGACGAGATAGATCGTTTTATGGGTAATGAATCAGTGGAAGGTGTAAAACTAAAAAGCGGTCTTGCATTAAAAGGGCAGGCAGTTGTAATTGCAATAGGCACTATTCCCAATATAGAACTTGCAAAGGCAAGTGGCATCGAATGTAAACGTGGTGTTGTAGTGGATGAGTATTTGCAAACAAATGACCCATCGATTTATGCTATTGGTGAGATAGCAGAATTCCGGGGCTTTCTGTATGGCATTACCGCAGCTGCAGAACAACAGGCAGAAATAGTAGCCCGCCATTTAAGTGGAGACATCGCCCAATATTATGAAGGCTCACTACTGATGAATATTTTAAAGATGCATGGCACTGATCTGTGTTCTCTTGGTTTAGCGGAATGTCCTGATGAGCCAGGCTACGAGGAAGTAGTATTTATTGATAAAGCAAAAAGATATTACAAAAAATGTATCATTCATAATGACCGCCTTGTGGGCGCTATTTTAATTGGTGATAAATCAGAGTTTCTGGAATACCGCGACCTGATCCAAAACAAAATGGAGTTGTCTGAAAAACGTTTACAACTACTCAGGTCGGGACAGAAAACGGAGCCCGTGATCGGCAAACTTGTTTGTAGCTGTGGCAACGTGGGAGAAGGCAATATTCTGAATAAGATAAAAGAAGGTTGTAAAGATCTGAAATCGCTGTGCCAGGCCTCTGGCGCAGGTTTGGGATGTGGCAGTTGCAAGCCTGAAGTAATGGCAATACTTGAACAGGAATGCATACCGGTTAAGGAAGAAAAGATCAAAACTTTTGCTTAACAAAAGATAAATTCTATAAAATCATGCAATCTTCATTTACAATAAAAATCAATTTTACCGGTGGTCTTATTTCACCCGGCGATCTTTTGCAGATTTTAAAAGTTGTGAAAAAAGCCGGCATTAGTTATGTAAGCTTTGGATTACGACAGCAATTATTGGTGGAAGTTCCGGCAGATGATTGCGTCGAATTAGCTTCAGAACTCAAAAAACTGGACATTGACCACGAAGTAAGTGACGATAAGTTTCCGAATATTATTAGCTCCTATCCCGCTGAAGAAGTATTCATTACAAAAACATGGCTGAGCGAAGGTGTATATAAAGACATTTTCGACAGCTTTGATTTTAAACCTGTCTTTAAGGTCAATGTATCTGACAGTAACCAAAGCTTTACTCCATTACTAACAGGAAATATAAATTGGGTGGCATCCAATCACATGCACTTTTGGTATTTGGTTATAAGGTTTCCAAAAACAAATATTATTTATCACTGGAAGGATATTATCTACACTAATGACATTGCAGCGATATCCAAAAAAATAGAACAAACCATTATAAAATTCGCTGATGACTTTTACGATAACAAACAAGCCGATGGAAATTTATTGTACGAACGTGTCATGCAAGATGAGCACTATATAACCAAACAACCAGACGCTCCATTGCAGTTGCCGGCATTCATGCTTCCCTATTATGAAGGCTTTAATAAATACCAGGATAAATACTGGCTTGGCATTTACAGGCGTGATGAACTTTTCTCAATAAAGTTTTTGCAGGATGTCTGTACGATATGTTTATCTACAAAAGTTGGACAGATCTGTTGCACACCGTGGAAATCATTGATCATAAAAGGAATAGAAGAAAAGGACAGGCATTTTTGGAATGAAGTGCTTGGCAAATACCAGGTAAATGTGCGCCATGCGGCAAATGAATTAAACTTCCAGGTAGAAGACAACTGCAAAGAAGGATTAAATATTAAATCCTTCCTGGTAAAGCATCTCAACCGTGATGACACAAGGACTTACGGCATTTGTATTGGTATAAAGACAAGAAAGAAAAGTGAAGTTTTCAGCAATATCTTAGTAAGAAGAAAATCACTTTTCACTATCGCTGGTGTTGGGTTTTTTAATCTATATGATATTTTGTTTGCGCAGGATTTTAACCCTAACGAAAGAACAGGCAAAGTTTTCAGCCGGAATAACATTAAATTTTTCCTGCCGGAACAATTGCGGTTAGCTATCGTTAATTTTTACAATCACAAAGCCAAAAACGAACGGGCATCTAAAAAAGCGCTTCCCAAAAAAGAAGACGTCTTAAAAAAAGACACAACAAAATTTGTTCACCAATGCAAATCATGTTTATCTGTTTATGATGAGATCTCCGGCGATGCAGAAAAAGATATTAAACCGGGGATAACTTTTGAACAGCTATCCAAAGATTATACTTGTTCTACCTGTGAAGGGCCGAAGGATGAATTTGTGAAAATCCCATTAACGAAACTGGCGATGATATAAAAACATGATTACTGGAAATCAATATCCTCTTTAAAATTGTAATTGACAAAATACTTTTCCCAATCTACGGGAATATTTATCAAATGAGTATTGGATGTTTCGAGAACATGCTTCATACTAAACTTTTGTAATTGACCTTGCTGATTTTCTTGAAAGATCCTGTAAAGCAATGATGCAGTATAAATGCCGGCAAGTGGCTGGGCGCCATTATCGTTTTGAAAAACATAACAATCCTTGCCTGGAAGATCTTTATAAGTTTGATGTAAATGTGCAAGCACTATATTATCCATTGCGATCATATCGCAGGCTAATACAAGCAGATCTTCTGATGGAAATTGAAGATGTACACTCAGCAGGCCATGCAACGGTCCATTTATATGCAAAGAATCATTATCAGCGACCAGTTGTTTTCTTTCGAATTGTTGAGCATACAGTTCCAGTTGTGAAGAGTTCACAGATATTACGGTATTTAAACCCAAAGTGGAGAGTTTATCATAAGCAGCCTTAACCCAACTCTTATTCTCAGCTATTAACAGCCCCTTATCTGTTCCCATACGCCTGCTTTCACCACCGCTTAAAACCACACCTGTCATATCACTTGCTTTTATGATTAAATGCCGTATAAAGGTCATGAATAACAACAAGAATTTAACCACTAATTTTGGAATTGGCAAACAGTGAACCTTTCTCAATTTTTATAATGACTACCTTCGTGAAGTATTGATTGAAGCAGCTTACAAACTATGGGCACAAACCATCTAACAGACACATTTGGGCGCAGGCATGATTACCTGAGAATATCATTGACACCGCATTGTAATCTCCGTTGCTTCTACTGTATGCCCGATGAAGACTATGATGCACCACCCGCATCAGCATTGATGCAGGCAGAAGAAATAGACGAGATCGTAAAGGTTTTTGTGAAACTGGGAGTAAGAAAAATAAGACTCACAGGTGGAGAACCATTGGTTCGAAAAGATGCTGAGGAGATCATAACAAATCTTTCTAAATATAATGTGCAATTAGCTATTACTACAAATGGCATCAGGATCAAAGAGTTTTTGCCAAGTTTCCAAACTGCCAATCTTCGCTCATTAAACGTAAGTCTTGATACGCTTATTCGTGCAAAATTTGAACTGATAACGAGACGTGACCAGTTTGAAACCGTATGGAGTAATATAGAGTTGCTGCTGCAACATGGGTTCCATGTAAAATTGAATATGGTAGTGATGAACGGCATAAATGAAGGTGAGATAAACGACTTTATTGGGCTCACAAAAGAGTTGCCAATCCATGTTCGCTTTATTGAGTTTATGCCATTCGACGGAAACCACTGGAACAGTACCAAAGTATATGGCTGGAAGCAAATATTATCAAAGGCTGGCGAGGCATTTGATTATTACAGTCTTGCCCCACAAAAAAACGATACGGCCAAAGGCTACCAGGTATTCAATCACCAGGGAACATTTTCTGTTATCAGCACTATGACTGCACCATTCTGCAGCACCTGTAACCGTATGCGTTTAACTGCCGATGGTAAAATGAAAAACTGTTTATTCTCAAAAGGCGAAGTAGATATTTTAACTGCATTAAGGAATGGACAGGATATTGAACCCTTGATAAGGCAATGCATACTTGACAAAGCTGAAGCAACAGGCGGTCAATTTTCAGGACTGTTTGAAACTATCAATCCAGAACAAATACATAACAGAAGTATGATCGCCATCGGAGGATAACCAACCTATTAACTTAGCAACCAATCAACTTTTTAACTTACCGCATGAAACCAATCATTACAATTGAATACTGCCCTAAATGCCATTGGCTGATGCGTGCTGCATATATGGCTCAGGAATTTCTTACAACTTTTGCAGACGACATAAAAGGCGTAACTCTCATTCCCAGTGAAACAGGTGGAAGATATACGATATATATCGACGATGCAATAGTGTTCGATCGAAAAGAAACAGGGCACTTTCCTGAAATAAAAGAACTGAAACAATTGATAAGGGACAAAGTGAATCCCGAAAAAAACCTTGGTCATTCTGATAAACATTAAGCCTCGGATTCAACTAAGTTTTTGAATTCAATAAGCCTTTCTCTTAACTAAAATTTCCCGCTTTGATCACCGTTGAAGAAGCAAAAGAAATTGTGAAGACGCATAGCAGGCCATTACCACCTGCTGTGATTGCTTTGACGAATGCTTCCAATACAATACTTGCTGCTGATATTTTTTCAGGTATTGATATGCCTTCCTTTCCCCAGTCAGCTATGGATGGTTATGCCTTTTGCTTTGAAGATTTTGAAGCAGGGAGACCATTGCAGATCGAAGGAGAAATACCTGCAGGCAGTAATACCGTCTCGTCTTTAAAGAAGAATAGTGCTGTTCGCATATTTACTGGGGCGCCTGTACCACCTAGGGCTGATACTGTAGTAATGCAGGAGCAAACGGAAAGAAAAGAGGACAAACTATTTATTCTCCAGTCCAAGATTGTCGCTGGTACTAATGTAAGATTGCAAGGTTCTGACATTAAAAAAGGAGCACTGGCTTTGGAAAGGGGTGCTTTGCTTACGCCTGGAGCCATTGGTTTTTTAGCAGGCCTTGGCATTACGGAAGTAAGTATATACCCTGCACCAAGGGTCAGCATCATTGTAACCGGCAAAGAACTGACACAACCCGGACAAACACTGGAATACGGAAAAGTGTACGAATCAAACTCATTTACATTGCAGGCAGCATTAAAACAACTGCATATCGACAGTGTATCTGTTAAGTGTGTAGATGATAATATCAACTTACTTGTTGATGCAATAAACGAAGCATTGCAAAAGACAGATATACTCTTAATAACGGGAGGTGTTAGCGTTGGAGATTATGATTTTGTTTTACCCGCACTATCAAAATGTGGCGTCAGCACATTATTTCATAAAGTAAAACAAAGACCTGGCAAACCATTATACTTTGGCCAAACACAAGATCAGCTTGTGTTTGGATTACCTGGCAATCCTTCATCCGTACTTACCTGCTTCTATGAATATGTATTAATAGCACTACAGCAACTGATGAATCGTACAAAACCCTGGTTGCAGGAATTATCATTACCGATTGCTACAGACTTTGCAAAACCGGCAGGACTTACACATTTCTTAAAAGGCAATTACACCAACAGTGAAGTAAAACCTCTCACTGCACAGGAATCTTATCGCCTCAGTTCATTTGCATTAGCTAATTGTCTTATAAAAGTACCGGAAGAAATAACAGAACTAAAAAAGGGTGATGCAGTCAATGTTCATATCTTACCATATTGAAAATAAATTTTCACCACTAACAATTATCCCCGCCTGAACGTTGGGCAGGCATTATCAATTAACCAATTATCAATTAAAATGCCCTGGTCTGAAATCCTTTTTGGAATCTTGTTATTTACTGCGGCTTTTTTATATTCTTCTGTGGGACACGGTGGAGCAAGCGGCTATCTTGCTATCATGGCTTTGTACAATTTTGCGCCGGACCAAATGAAGCCAATAGCTTTATGCATGAATCTGTTTGTGTCGCTTATCGCATTTATACAATTTTATAGAGCTGGTTATTTTGTCTGGAAACTCTTTTGGCCACTGGCTATCATCTCTATTCCAATGGCATTTATTGGCGGAAGTATCCATATCCAGGAGCATGTATATAAGACCATACTTGGGGCCGTATTACTGTTGATTGTTATCAGATTCATCTTTCTCAAGCCACCACCGGCTTCAACCGATATAAAACAAATTTCACAGCCGTTATTGATCTTACTAGGTGGCACTATTGGCTTTCTTTCAGGCATGCTGGGCATTGGCGGAGGTGTGCTTTTATCTCCAGTAATTATTATGCTGCACTGGGCTGGTCAAAAGCAGGCAGCGGCAGTCAGTGCATTGTTCATTTTTGTCAATTCTTTTGCCGGTCTTTCCGGGCAACTTGTAAAACAACATGGTAATTTTGCATTTGGTACTAATATGTATTGGTATATATTGATCGGCATTGTGGGCAGCGTCACAGGATCTTATTTGGGGGCAAAGAAACTGAACATCACCGCATTAAAATATTTACTGTCAGCAGTATTATTGATAGCCGCTGTTAAGCTGATTCAAACTTAAATGATGAGACTGGTAATGTTTTTGGTTACAAGCTTTAGTAATGCTGTGCTTCATCGTTGTGTCACTCACTTGTACTCCATAGCTTTATGCGACGGAGTACTGTATTTTTTGTAATCTGCTCAACACACAAAACAATCATTCTTCAATGGAAATAACAATTCTCGCATTTGGGCAAATAGCTGAACTCACCGGCCGGTCAAGCTGGATTGCAAAAGATGTAAATGATACAGAAACATTACAAAGATTATTAGCAGAAGAACTTCCAGCTATCAATAATATCTCTTATGCCATATCAGTTGATAAAAAAATAGTGAAAGAAAATACAGCATTAACCCATCAATGCACAGTGGCTTTACTCCCGCCATTTTCGGGGGGATAAATAATGGCAGATCAATATTTTTCACAACGTTATCAAAGGCAAATACTGTTACCAGGCATTGGTACAGAAGGTCAGCGATTACTGCAGCAGGCAAAAGTGTTGGTGATTGGCGCTGGTGGTCTTGGCTGTCCTGCCTTGCAATACCTTGCTGCTGCTGGTGTGGGCACTATTGGGATTATAGACGGCGATACTGTTGATGTTACAAATCTTCACAGGCAAATCTTATATACTAACGATGATATCGAAAAGCCAAAAGCAGCAACTGCAAAAGAGAAACTCGAGAAACAAAACCCTGGTTGCAATATCATAGCTTATTCAAATTTTATTGATAAAAACAATGCGTGGGATCTTATAGAAGCCTATGATATCATACTGGATGGCTCTGATAATTTTGCCACACGATATCTCGTAAACGATGTCTGCGTATTGCAACACAAACCCCTTGTATATGGTGGCTTGTACAGGTTTGAAGGACAGGTTGCAGTCTTCAATTATACTGACTCTAACGGTGTCGTTTCAGCCCAATACCGTGACTTGTTTCCAAATGCGCCGGAACCAGGTTCGGTGCCAAATTGCGCTGATGCGGGGGTAATGGGTGTATTACCAGGCATCATTGGTAGCATGCAGGCTAATGAAATCATCAAGCTTATTACAGGTATTGGAAAACCATTAGCAAACAAGATCCTTACTTTTAATTCCCTCACTAATCAAACACTGGAAATCGAATTGTTCCCAACCAAATCTGGTTTAGAAGCCGTACCAAAAAGCAGGGAAGCTATTGAAAATTATGAGTATGATTTTGATTGTACCTGCACTAACAATACAGATGTACAAGAAATTGATGCAGCCCGTTTCGAGATACTGAGAAAGCAAAAAAAAATTACTATTATTGATGTGAGAGAGGAGGGCGAAAAGCCTGCAGTTACAGCATTTGATCATTTGCAAATACCTCTTTCGAAAATAACCGGTGGTGCAGATTTTATTAAAACAACAAATGACATCGTTTTCTTTTGCCATGCAGGGATTAGAAGCAGAACCGCAGCAGAATTTGTTTTAACTAAGTTTCATCTGCCGCAGAATGTTTACAATTTAAAAAATGGAATTATTGAGTGGCTGACAATATATGGCCAGGATTAATTCCCGCTTATCTACATGGAAAGAAAACCAAAAAATATTTTTCAGCAGGGAGCCATTCAACCTTCCTTTATTTCCGACTCTATTGCAAAACATAGCACTAATAAGATTATTGGTGCCCATAGCATTTTCCTGGGCCAGGTACGAAGTGATATTATAAATGAGAAAACCGTAGCTGCTATTGAATACACGACGTATGAGGAAATGGCGCTTGAAAAAATGCATGAAATTAGAGAAGCAACTTTTGAAAAATATAGCCTGACATGTATGCATGTTCATCACAGCCTTGGAATTGTACCTGCTGGCGAAATAAGTCTCTTTGTTTTTACTTCTTCAAAGCATCGACGGGATGCTATTGATGCCTGCAACGAAGTCGTGGAAAAAATAAAAAAAGAATTACCTGTTTGGGGTAAAGAAATATTTGAAGACGAAACACATCAATGGAAGCAAAATACCCCAAACCCCTAAAGGGGCTTTAACCAACTTATTGCAATGACAAATATCACCCACAAACAAAGCAGTCTTCGCAAAGCAATTGCAACAGCTACCGTCCAGGTTTCAAAACAAGAAACAATTGATGCTGTGCAAAACAAACAGGTGCCTAAAGGAGATGTTTTTGAATTTGCACGTGCTGCCGGTCTGCTCGCTATAAAAAAAACAAGTGATATTATTCCCGATTGCCACCCATTGCCGATAGAGTACTCTGCCATTTCTTATCAGGTTGAAAACTTATCCATTCTCATTACAGTTGAAGTACATACAGTATATAAAACGGGAGTAGAAGTTGAGGCCATGCATGGTGCATCGGCAACTGCATTGACGATCTATGATATGCTTAAACCTATTGACAAAGGAGTAGAAATAAATAATATCAAACTTCAGCAAAAGAAAGGTGGCAAAAGCGATTATAGCGACAGGCCCGTCAGAGTTCTAAAGACAGCTGTCATTGTTTGCAGCGATAGTGTTGCGGCGGGAACTAAACAAGATTCTGCAGGCAAGGTTGTTATGCAAAAACTGAAACAGCTTAATCTTAATACAGACTGTTATACTATTATTCCTGATGAGCTATCGGTAATACAAAGCAAAGCCCAAGAGTTATCTGGCAATGGTTTTGATCTGCTGCTTTTCACGGGAGGCACAGGACTTTCACCAAGAGATGTAACACCAGAAGCCATCAAACCATTATTAGACCGTGAAGTACCTGGCATCATGGAAGCAGCCCGCAGTTATGGTCAAAGCAGGATACCTTACGCTATGCTCAGCCGTGGCATAGCAGGTTTTATAAAAAACACATTGGTGATAACATTGCCCGGCTCAACTAAAGGTGCTGAAGAAACAATGGATGCATTATTTCCTGCAGTGCTTCATATTTTTAAAGTAGCGGAAGGAATGAGGCATGATGAGAGTAGTGGATAATTGAATACTGGATAATGGTAAATACAGAATTGATTACAATGTGACAAAAGATTAAGCCCAGCTAATGTCACCCGGATCTAAAGATGCTACAAAATCATTCGTTGTTGACCTTCCTTTTGCGAGCATTTGTTTCATCTCTGCAGGATCAAATGTGAGACCCCCAGGCCCACCACCTAAGCTCTCTTTCGGGCGAATAGTCCATATTTTTATTGGCACTTTGTCTTCATAAGGACTTTGCCTGCCGCGTATGGTGAAGTAATCATCAATATCATTTTTGCTGATACCGGCCCTCTGCATTTTATTTTTTACCGCATCAATATATTTCAGCGCTTCATTGTACTGCTCCGGGATAATGAGATCATTCTTGCTGACATCAGTTGTAAAAATGTCAATGGTTTTCTCAAGAATGGGGACCAATGTTTTATACTCTACTATTTCAGTTGTGCTTACCTCGGGCGACAAGAGTATCAGGAAAATTTCTGTGGCGCCATTGTCAATAGCCATTTGTATGCCCGCATATTCCCGTACACCACCATCTACAAACTGGTAATTGGGGTTTGGCTCACCGGGAACATTCTTATTTACTTTTACCGGAGGCATAAACACAGGTTGGCAAGCAGAAGCCATAATTGCCTTGCGAAAATGATCAACATTTGTTATAAACCTGGTGGTATAATTACTGGACGCAGCGGGATTGTTATCAGTTGTAAAAACAGTGAGATCACCTGTTTGCAGGCAGACAGCATTAATATACAATTTCTTTTGTGCACTTAAGATCGCATTATAATGATCGTCAGAAAAAAATTGTGTAATAAGATCCCATAAAGGATTGGCATTAAAAATGGAATGCTCGTTGATCCGATTGCCAATGTTATCTTTTAAAATAATATTTTCAGTTTTCACTGTTGTGTATAATTGCTCAAGCAATGCAAACTCGTGAATGGCAGCAAGCGGAACAACCAGTGAACCTGTACTGGTGCCCACATAAATATCAAAATCAAGATTAGGAAAAACCTCAGCCAGTTGTCTAAGAGCACCAACAGCAAAAGCTCCTTTTGAACCTCCACCGCTTATCACCAATGCACGTGCCATAATAAATTGATTGATTAGTTAAAAGGTTCGACAATTTTTTTCTTTTTACTGATGCGTATGCCTATGGAATTTTGAAACCACCAGTTACAAAATTCATAATCGTAGTGTGCAGTAAGTGCAATAACGATTATATTTCCAAGATCTGCATTGATACCACCGCCCACAAGCTTTTGCTTTTCAGTACCCCACAAATGATCGAATGAAAGATTGAGATTGGCAGCACTTCCAAATACGCCTGCATTAAAAGTTTTCACTTTCAGTGAGATAGTGGGTCCAAAAGCTGCCTGTAATTTTTTGTCCGTATAAAAGCCATCAACAATGATGCCTCCTCTTAGCAAATGTTCTACAATCGCCATTTGCGGCACTATTTGTATTCCTCCAACATACAAATCGGGGTCCGACTTAAAATTTGTTATCATGCCATTGTGCAGTTTCAGGTGCATGATAAAGCCTTTGGGAAATTCCGGATCAGCCTGCGAATAACATTGATTGAAAACAATAATAACTGCCAATAAAGATGGAAGAATGTATTTCATAGGATGTGTGTTTGCAGTCTCTCAAAAATAAAACTTATTAATCCAAATAACGAATAGCTAAAACAAGAAGCCTTAAATGCAAAATACAAAAGGTGCAACCTTCGTCGCACCTTTCTAAAATTACACTTTCCCTTTTCTATTTCTCTTTTGCTGTTTCTTTTTCCTGCACCATTTTTAATAACTGCATCCCAAGCAATCCATTGATACCACTCTCGCTGCCATTACCATTTCCAATCAAAATATCAGGAATGATTTTGATATTGCCTTTTGCAATTTCCTCGGTGATCTTATAACGGGTAAAATTGTCATCGCCCATTGCTTTCACCTGGAGGTCATAAGCATCGGCTGTACTTTTACCTATTGCCATTATTTTTTCGGCCTCGGCAATACCTGTTTTGCTTATCTTCTCTGCATCCGCACTGGCATTTAGTTTAGTTGCCTCTGCCTGTGCGCCGGCCCGTGCTTTTGTAGCTTCTGCTTCTGCATTTGCCCGCATCTTCGTGGCCTGTGCTTCTGCATCTACCTGCAGTTTCAAACTGGTTGCATCACCTTCTGCTTTTTTTACTGTAGCATCAGCTGTGCGTTGAGCAATTTCTACACTTTGAGAAGCTCTTACAATTTCTTTTTGCATGTCGGCAATGGCAGTTTCTTTCTCGACACCCTGCCTTTGTTCCTGTGCCATCCTTTGTGTTTGATAGGTCTTTTGTTCTTCTTCAGCGATCTTACGATCGGTCAAAGTTTTCATCAACGCCTCAGGAGGAACTATATCACCTATAAGTGTGTCCACGGCATTTACATTATACTCATCAAGCACTTCACGGATATGATTTTTTGCTGCCTGTTGTCTCTCTTTACGGGTGCTTAAGAAGCTGATAACGTCACTATCCTGGGCACTGTTACGGAAGTAGTTACCAATGGTCGGTTCCAGCACCTGGCTAACAAGATTATTCATACTGCCAAATCGTGCAATCACCTTTGGTGCTTCTGTCGCGGGTATATGTATAATTTGAGCCACATCAAGATTAAAAGGGAAGCCATCTTTTGAACGCACAGTAATAGTCGACAAATTTTTGTCAAGTAAATGTGCCTCGCTTCTTGCATTGGCCCAGTTAAGGACAAGGTTGGTAGTTGGCACAGGCTCGACTTTCATAGTATACTTATTGATCGGGTATTTACCTGGTCCCAGGGGTTCCATCCACACTCCACGATATCCTTTGCTTACGATATTACCGTGCTTGAATGTATCACCCGTCAGGTCTTTACCATCTTCGCCAATATAACTTATCACTACGCCTACCTGGCCAATAGGTACATCTGTCATGGGTATCTGCTCAATTTGCACAGCCCAGGGATTAATGAAATAACTACCTGCAAGCATTACCTGTGGCTGCAAACCACGGTTGCCTCCATTTTGTAAAAAAGTATCTATGTTTTGGAAATTATTATGATCCTGCACTTCTTTACCGGCTATCTGCCCCGGCCTGATAGGTTCACCATCAAGGGCTGTTACAATGCCGAGCATATTTTCGCTAATACTGGTGATATCAGCAACAGTTATAGTAAAAGCAAAAGTGTTGATACGATAAGTACCGTTTGTGATAACTGCAGTCTGCCGACCTTTTTGACCACCATTCTCCAGGAATTTTTGAGCATCCTGGAAATTATCGCAATCTACTTTGCGTGCAAGGATATTACCGGTAGGTAATTCAGCACCATCATTGGATAAAACTAACCCGATCTTACCTTCCGGAATGATCGTAAATGGGATCATATCTACCCCAAACTGCCAGGGCCACATGCCCCAAAACAATCCAGGAGCAAGGGTTTTTGCCTGGAAACCTGCTTCCCCTTTTGTAGCTATGATACGACCATCGGGCAATCCGCGATTGGCCCCGACCAGCACAAATTTTTTAGTGACTAGTCCAATACGGTTTTCAGGTACTATCACCATACCAAAGAAAACACGAAGAATAAACTTATACAATAACAGGCTCAGTAATATGAGCAATACCCACCAATAAGCGGCGAATAGTTGAGCGAAATCCATTTTAAATTGGTTTTAAAGTTTGTGAATGTAATGACAGGCCATGAGACCTTAAGCCTTCAGGAAGACAATGTGGGTAAGCCGGTGCACCTTGTGGAAATTCTTGCAGTAGTTCGGTTTGGGACGATTGAACGTTTTAGCCTTAGTAAAAGCAGTGGTTTCTTTCTAAGAAACTTACTTGATTGGAGCCGGGAAGCTCTTGGTTAAAATGACCTTGAAATTGTGCTACATCTTGTTGATGCTTTGCATTTGCTTCACAAAGATATATAGAAAAATATCACTCATTGTATCACTGGATATGTAAAACCATGTTAATGCATTCACAGGAATTCTAAAACGAAAAAAGCCGGATTGTTCCGGCTATGCTTAAGTAATTGATCTGAAATATTTACGCACCAATAACTACCTGCTCAAGTTCTGCAGCAGCTGTCTCTGTATCATTAGATACGTTTGATGCCTTCCGTTTCATTGAAGGTATGATAACAAGATAATACCAACCGATAAATGCAAAGCCAATACTGAAAGGAATGGCAGTGTAATACCGAAGCCCCTCATTTAGCGGCCAGAAAAATTCGGTGGTCATCCACGTGCAGTTGGCGCAGATCCAGAAAACAACTGCAAGGTTGTGAAAGAGTTCACTTTTAATATACCGGGTTTGCCATGTAATTCTTATGGCGAGAAATAGTGTAGGAACGATCATTAACATTCCTATCGGCCTCCAGAGCATGGCCCAGCTTAAATCCTTTAAAAGCCAAAATACAATGTGCAAATTTTCACTTGCACGAAACCGTGCCGGCACGGCATAGAGCGAATCCTGTGTTTCGTTCATTGTAAAGCACAAAAAAGAATTTGATCAAAAAATTGTTACGGGCTGTAAAAGTAATATGCAGAATTAATAATTTGATGATAACCGGGAATTATTTTTTCTGCGCTTAAAACCGTTGAAGTGCCCTGCTGTACTGCTTTACATCAACTTCTGGCATTATTGGTTTTTGATGCAGCAAATGATCTGCCAGTTGCTTTCCAAAATAAGGCGCCAATGAAACTCCCTTTGTGCCCATACCATTGAAGATACCGACAGAAGGATGATGAGGATGCATGCCAACAAAAGGTCGTCTTTCAACAGTAGTTGGACGAAGCGCTGATAGATGATCTTCTACAGCAAAAGGAAGTTTTAAAAAATGCCGCAGCCACTGCTCCATTTGCTGCCGAAATATTTGAGAAGGCTTTTCATCTGTATACTCCCTGTCGTAACTGCTGCCTACCCAAAACAGTTCATCTTTCCATGGTGTAATGGTATTCGTTTTTTTGTAGATGTGACCCGATGGCAATCCCGGGATCGATACTATTAATGCTTCTCCCTTATTGACTGCAAAAGGTAATGCTGTAAAAAAATGATGTCCCATTACGGCTGCGCCATCGCAAAAAACAATTCGTTCTGCTTTGATGTCTTTGTATTCAATTCCATCTGGCGAAACCTTCAATGCTTCGGCCTGGTATTTTTCTTCCACCAGTTTGTTTGCATCCAGAAGAAATTTACGCCAGCGTTGCAGCATACTTTGTATTTGCACCTGGTATGCCGGACTTACAATACCATAACCAAAAGGATAATCAAAATAATACAGCCATGCATGCTCATCCTCCGGCCAGTTAAGGTATGCTTCAAACACTTGCGAACGTTTTTCGAAACTAAGCCTGCGGTCTGGGGCAGAAAAAAAATCGAGGATATCACATTGCCTGATACACTCAAAATCAAAAGCATCTCCAAAATTTTTATATGCCTGTTCTGCAAAAGGTATCAGTTCATCTGCCATCCAGGTTTTCACCATCCTGCGACCCGTAACTGGGTTAATGATCCCACTGGCAACTTTCGTTGATGTGACTGAGTTATTTTCATCAATAATTATATAATCTGCATTCTCTTGCTGCAGCCAGTAGCTAAGCCATGTACCGCAAAGGCCCTGCCCGATAATCAGAGTAGATGTATGATGCACTTCACAAAAATAGCGGGTGCTTTTACAGAAATCTTATTCGATATAACTTTAGATTCGAAAAGCGAACGTCATTTAAAATATTTTATACATGCATACCGACAAAAGAATTGATACTTACATCGCCAAATCAGCGGACTTTGCAAAGCCAATACTTACCCATCTTCGGGGTGTGATACATGATGCATGCCCTGATGTAATGGAAACAATGAAATGGAGTTTCCCTCACTTTGACTACAAGGGAAGCATTCTCTGCAGTATGGCAGCCTTCAAACAACATTGTGCATTTGGTTTTTGGCTGGGTTCGCTGATGAAGGATCCCAAAAAAATATTGACACCTGTAGGAGAAAGAACAGCCATGGGCCACCTGGGGCAAATAAAATCTGTTGATGATCTGCCACCTGTAAAAATATTGATACAGTATACAAAGGAAGCAATGAAACTGATCGATGGAGGAGCAAAGCTTACAAAACAATCTTCTCCTTCATCACCAAAAACGATAGAAGTGCCCGACTATTTTTTGAAGCTGCTGAAGAAAAACAAAAAGGCTTTGTCAACCTATGAATCATTCAGCTATACGAATAAAAAAGACTACGTTGATTGGATAACCGAAGCAAAGACAGAAGATACCCGCAGCAAGAGAATGGCGAATGCAATTGAATGGATGGAAGAAGGAAAGATCAGAAACTGGAAGTATATGAAAAGCTGATTTCTTAGTCACTTCAATACTTTGCTGAATTGAGTTGCTAACGTACAAGTGCTCCGTCGCATAAAGCTTTGGAGCACAAGGGAGTGACACAACCGGAGTTTAATTTATATTCAATTGCCGGCTACCAAAATATATTTAGAGCAATTACTTTTTAATTTTTCACGCTCTCTTCAGCACGTGTTTTGCGCTTTACAATGTTTACCAGCAATGAATCAAAAAGAGACAATTGATCAGGTCTGCAGATGGCTTCTACCCGCCGGAAATGTTTATAATATTCTACTTCTATTGGTTGGGTTTTTGCTACAATTTCAGCAGCCACAGCAGCCACAACAGAATCGCTGGCCGTGGGCTGACGCAGCAAATCAACCATTTTCATCCTTGCTGCCCTTACTTCCACGTACATCGGCCTCATAAACGAGTCTCTTTTGTGCCGCAGCGCTATGTATTGTTCTAACTGGGCATCATCAAATTTCATTTCCTTATGAACTCTTTCTATAGTACGCTCACTGTGGGTCTTGTTTCTTTCTTTATCAAGCGCTTTTAAAAAATAGATAAGCATACCGGCATTTGTAACCAATAACACTATCACTAACAACACCAATGTTTTGTTTCTCCCGTTTGCTGCCATTTAATTGTCGGTATTTGAATCAGTAATGGAAAAATCGCCGGTGGCATATTCAGAGCCAAATGCCTGCTCATCCGAAACTTTAGACACAGTTTCTTTTGGATGTTCATAACTGATGGCTATTCCAATATTTACTGAGAGTAATACTGCTACAACTCCAAAAGCAAAAACAGGACGGCTAATAAAGCCTGCAATCCGGCCCCAAACACCAGATGACTGATCAAGACGGGCTTGGACCCGTGTAAACAAAAAAGGGTTAGCCTTTGCCCGCTGAATGCCGTCTAAACTATTCAGTGTTTCATCAACTTGCTTTTCCCAACCGCTACTTTCCTTCATAATAAATTATTGAAGATGATACAATAATAAACGAGTTTTTCATGCCTTTATGACGATGGTTTCTATGAATTCTTACGGTAATAATTTTCCAATTGCTTTTTTAAGTTCACTTTGGCACGCTGCAAGAGGCTTTCTACTGCCGGAACAGTTGTACCCATTATTTCACTTACTTCTTTATGCCCCAGCCCTTCCACACGGGTAAGTATAAAAGCTGTTTTCTGTTGTTCAGGCAATCCATCCACAGCCTTAAACAATACTGCCGATTGCTGCCTGTTCTCTGCCATTACGCCCGGGTGATTAAAGTCGGGCGGATTGATAATGAGCTGGTTATCAGCGCCAAAAATGCTTGATACAAATGCAAACCTCTTTTTCCGCTTCTTACTCCGGAGGTTGTCAAGACTTTTGGTTATAGTAATGCGGTACAACCATGTACTCAATTTCGACTCGCCTTTAAATCCCTTTATTGATTCGAATGCCTTAATAAACACTTCCTGTGTTACATCTTCAGCTTCGGATTCGTTTTGCACTATACCAAGGGAAGTATTGTAAACCATATCCTGCCAGGAAGTTACCAGCTCTTTAAAAGCTGACTCATCGCCATTTTTCAGTCTGTCGATCAGGTCCTGTTCGTTCAACGGGTTGTCATTTTGTGCCGCAAAAGTAGTGCTGCAAAAATTATTTTCTGGTTGAAACATTCCGGGAAGCCGGATGGCCAAAATTACGCAGCGTATAAGTGAACGTAAGCATAAAATATTGCTGTAATACGTCCGTTTGTACATCTTCAATATAAGTGTCGGCCACATTACGGGAGATGCTCTGGTTTTGCTTTAACAGGTCAAAAACTGTGACCTTGAGTTCTGCCCGCTTATTTTTTAAGAATTTCTTTCCCCCGCTAATATTCCAGAGCCAAAAGCTTTGGTTGAATCCATCTGCCAACCCTGAATAGATCTGGTTAGTTACGTCGTTCAATACAAACCATCCCGATTTAGTCAGCAGGTTGATCTTTGCCCCGGCGGAATGATAATAGTATTTGTTGTTTAATGATGGCTGTATTGTATTGACAACCCTGTTGAAATTACCTGCATAGCTAATTATAAAATCAATATACTCACTGATGTTGCTTGCAAGAGTAGCACCAAGGCTATAGGTATAATTGTTGGAAAAATTCTCCACATAATTTACCAGCCCTGGTGTATGGCCATAGTTAAATCCAAAGTTCAGGTTAAGATTGCTTTTAATTGGCTTAATGGGAAACCCATAGCTGACAAAACTTCTGAGAGTATAATAGCCATCCAGGTTTAAAGGTTTGCTTAGCTGCGAACCTTTTTGTAAAACGATCTTATTTTGTAAAAGTGAATCTTCAGAAGCAACATAAGTCCCGTTGGTTATATAGTTATTGACCTGTTGTAAAAAAACTCCCGCAAAAAAACTTTGGCTCTTTGTCGTTTTTGTAAGACTGTACCTGGCACTTAAAAAATTCGTATAGCTCTGGTCGAGCAAAGGATTGCCGGTAGTATAGAATAAAGGATTGCTGGTGTTTACAACATTCTGAAGCTGATTTACAGAAGGCGGGTTTACTGAAGTTCTGTAATTGATCCGGAGATTACTTTGCTTATTAAATGTTTTCCGCCATTGCAAACTCGGTAACCAGTTATAAAAAGTTTTATGAACCTTCCCATCAAATGGAAATGATTGTTTGCTATTAAGTGAAGTAGCCTGGTAGTTCACGCCAGCAGTAAACTGGCTTTTTTGATCTCCTACACGATAATTGATACCCGCATTTTGTGCTTTAACTGTATTCTCAAAAAGGTTTGACTGTGATGTGTCAAAAATTGAATAGCTGTCTTTCACTTTATCGAAAAAAAAGTTTCGCTGGTCAGCATTGCTTTTGGTGTATTGAGGATTATAGTTAACCTGAACTTGCCCTTTTTTTCCGACAGGCTCAGTGTAAGTAAAATTGGCAGATACATTATAGCCATCTGTAACACTGTTGGTTTGCTGCCTGACAGTGTCGTTGGTTAAAAAGCCTGTTTTAAAATAAGTAGTGATCGCATCAAGGTTTATATCAGATTCACGCCTGTTAAGTCCCGTATTGAGGTTCACGGTAAATATGCGCCGTTTGTTGCCAAAAAGATGCCTGTATGTAATATCATTTCTTAAGTTGTAGCCATCAGCATCAGATTTTCTGATATTTTTTGAACTGTTAATGAGCTCATTTAACTCTGTGCTGTTAGTGCCATTTTGTATCCTGTTCGATTCATTGCTTTGAAAACTTAAATTGGGAGCAACGATCAGTGTATTGTTGGAATCAATTTTATATTCCAGCCGCATATTGATGCGGTGATTGGTATTATCAGTTACACTGTTTTTATCTTCATGATAAAGCTGGCTTGTATCGCCGGTAAGAAAGAGTTGGCGGTCTGTTACAGTGTTTGCTTTGGTATGGCTGTCGTTAAAAAAATAACTGCCGCTGAAATCAATTTTTTTCTTTAGCCACAGATCGCTGAAGTTGACACCTACAGCGTTTGTTTGAGCAATGCCAGGCTGCATCCCTACCTGGAAACTATTACTGTTATTATTATTGTTACCTCCGCCGCCACCTCCACGATTGCCACCACCGCCACCCCCGCTCCTGGTGCCTCCGCCCTGGTTTCCCCTTCCTGCATTACTGGGTAGCGTTACCCCAAGAAGGTCTTCTCCAGTAAAATTCTGTTGGTTTACATTATTAAAGAGACCAATGAGGTTGATACGCTGGTTGCCATTAAAGATATTCACATTGCCACCCGCAGCATATCTTTCATCGGTACCATAGCCTGCATATACACGCCCAAACTGACCATTGCGCATATTGGCTTTGGTCACAATGTTTATTGATTTTACAGCATTGCCATCATCAATACCAGTTAGCTGTGCCTGGTCGCTGAGGCGGTCAAATACCTGTATCTTATCAATTACTTCTGCTGGTAAATTTTTAAGCGCTGCTGTGGCATCATCTCCAAAAAACTGCCGGCCATCGATGGTCACTTTTTTTACTTCCTCACCCTGCGCAGTTACCACACCATTATCAACAGTAATACCCGGTGCTTTTTTTATAAGATCTTCCGCATTTGCATCGGGATTTACTTTTAAACCAGCCGCATTAAATTCTGTAGTATCACCATTTTGTTTGGCTGGTGGAATTTTGGCTACAACAGTTACATCTTTTAATGTTCCCAGTTTGCGGAACATCAGCACATCACCCAAATTGACATCAGTGTCTTTTACTGTAATCCTCTTTTTTGCATCATCATACCCTGTAAAAGAAAACACCAATTGATAACTGCCAGGTTTCACTTCGCTGATAATAAAACTCCCACTTGAATCAGCTACAGTGATCCTTGTTTTTGAACTGTCTTCTAAGGAAGCTATGCTTATCGAACCCTTTGCAAGTGCATTGTTGCTGTCGCCATCGATCAACCTTCCCTTTATGCTGAAACTTTGCGAAATACCGGGCAGAGAAAAAAAGAGTATAATTAGAGCAGGTAAATATTTCTTCAGAGGATACATTGTAAATTTTGACGCTGAAACACTAAGAAGCAAACGGCGGCATAAAGATTGAATAGCTAATCATAAATCAATGTTATCTTAATAAACCCCTGTCAATATTCATTTAAAAATAATGCCAAAAAAGGCCGATAGCTATTGAAAACAATGGGGCTAATCCTCATACCTGCCCTTAACTTTTGGCACAAGCCCAAGGCTTTTTTGAAGCAAGTGCTTCATGTTTGTTTTTACCAACTGCCCCATAGACCTGCATTTGCCATACGCCGCATGATGAAAATATGCCGACAACTCTTTGCTCAACTGGTGAACTTTTTTTTCTGTAGAAATGGTATCGCGGCTCATAATGTCCAACAGGTCTTTTATACGGTAGCGTGCCGAAGCTAGCCGAAAAGCCATCAATGTTCTTTCTTCTGTTTGATACTGGTGTATCGATTCGCTGTTCAAATGCTTTAGCGTCATTTCAACAAGTGCTTTGTTCTCTTTAAAAAATTGTGGCAGGTATAAAATCCTGCGCCCTTCGTACGATTGCTGATCAAAATCGATGGCCCGGATACGATACTGGTAATCTTCAATATCCGGAGTTATGTCAACTACAAAATTGTAGCTGCGCATATCACCAAGCAGCCGCACAAAACAACGTTCATTGAATTTTACAAATTCTTTGGCCAGCCTTATTTTATTGGTGGTAGCATCTTCCAGCATTTGATTTACAAAAACATCTCCCGGTATGCCGGGTATATGTTCTTCCACCAAAGTTTCTTTGTGAGTTAAAAAAGTAAACCGGTTGGGCGATAAGATATGCTCCAGTTCAAGTCCATAGATACGTGACGCATCAGCGATCTTAATATAATAATGATCGTAATTATCGTTAAATTTATTTACGATGCGTATGCGAAATGGGTGCGAGTTGCCAAAGCTGCAATAATCTATCCGTGCTACATCGAGATGTTTTATAAAGGAAAGATCTCCTTCTGTTTTCAGGATGGCATAAATATGCACCAATCCCTCCCGCAGGTAATCCCACTCCCGCTTGTCGTAGCTGGCCGATTCCCATAAAGTATCTGTACCAAACCTGTCTTTTACAGGCACGGAATAAGTAAACCTCAACAGGTCGTGGTAAGCCACCGGCAATTGCACTTCGCGGCCGTGCTGTCTCAGGTACGAACGCAGCCGTGTACTCACAGGAAACATAGGTTTTTTCTGTGAAGGCTTATTTGCCTCATATTTGGTATAGCTGCCGAAACTCATCTGCAAGCAATAATATCAAAAGATAGGGTTTAATTTTGATAAATATTTCACCTTACCAAGACCAATCTAAAAATGCTAACTACAGAACAATACGCAGATCAGAATACACGGGACCTCGATCCATTATTACAGGAAATACTGGATTACACTTTGCAGAATCATCCCGAATCGCAAATGATAAGCGGCCATGTGCAGGGACAATTGCTGAGGCAGCTTAGTTATATGTTACGCCCACGCCGTATTTTGGAGGTGGGCACTTTTACAGGTTTTAGCGGGCTTTGCCTTGCAGAAGGATTAACTGAAGATGGTTTACTTTACACACTTGAGCTGAGAGAAAAAGATGCAGCTACGGCACAGGCTTATTTCAACAGGTCGGCACATAAAGAAAAAATAAAGCTGGTGATTGGCGAAGCGGCTTCTACTATTCCGCAACTAAACGAAACATGGGACCTTGTTTTTATTGACGCCGACAAGCCGGGCTATATTGGTTACTACGACCAGGTATTACCAAATGTGAGAAGTGGTGGTTTCATATTGGCTGATAATGTGCTCTTTCATGGTGAAGTGCTGGAAGAACCAATTAAAGGAAAAAATGCAATAGCCATCGCTGCATTTAATGAGCATGTAAGAAATGATAATAGTGTAGAACAGGTATTGCTTACTGTGAGAGATGGTTTGATGCTGATTCGCAAAAAATAAAGCTCTTCAAAGAGAAGAGCCTTACCCGGGTTCAGAAAAAAACTTTATTTGAAAGTATATCTTGCCGCAATTCCAAAGTTGGCATAAAATGAATTATAGTAATCTGGACCTGTAAGATGGAAAGTAGGTCTTATGTCTGCACTAAGATTTAGAGGTATTTTGGCAAACTTATAATCAGCCCCGCCAACAGGAAATAATCCGAAGCCAAAACCTTCATAGGAATCGTGGTTTGAAAAAGTATTAAAAATAGTTCCACCACCACCAACAAACCATCTTAAACCTTCAACTGGTTTTATATCAAAATGCTGCTGGTAACTGATCGCTGCCGAAATAGCAGACGTGTTGGCTTTTGAATCATATGCATAGTCATAATTTCTTGCACCAAAGCCTGCATTTAATTCCAGCGCTCCATTGGTTGTAACAAAGGTTTTAAAAGAGGCCGAAATAAGATCGTAATAAGTGGTCCCCAGCCGGCCACCAATTGCACTTTTATAAGTGCTCTGCGATTTAGCTATGCCTATACTCATTACGCAAATAAGAATCACTAATAATTTTTTCATAAAGGAATTTTCTTTTAAATAAGGAATGCCGCAAATTTAAACGCATGAATGGTGATCAGGCATTTAAACCGACAGCCAAAAATTACTTAAAAAATTATGCCATAACGTACTTTACCAGGCGTAATAACTCCCAAATAATTTGACTGCCTTTCCCCGATATTTGTATTCTTTAAAATCATTTTTATGAACTGGAAAGAATACCTGGAAACAAATAAAGACCGCTTTTTAAACGAGCTGCTCGAACTGCTCCGTATACCAAGTGTAAGCGCAAGAAGTGAGCACAAAGAAGACATGGTAAAATGTGCAGAAGCGGTAAAAGAAAAGCTCCTGGCCGCAGGAGCAGATACAGTAAAAATTTATCCTACAAAAGGACATCCGGTGATATATGGTGAAAAGATCACCGATGCATCCAAACCAACTGTACTGGTTTACGGACACTACGATGTACAGCCTGCCGATCCGCTGGAACTATGGCATAGCGGACCTTTTGAACCAGTAATAAAAGATGGTAAAATTTATGCCCGTGGCGCCTGCGATGATAAAGGACAGGTGTATATGCACATAAAGGCACTGGAAACCATGAATGCCTGTGGTGAACTTTTAACCAATATAAAATTTTTAATTGAAGGCGAAGAAGAAGTTGGCAGCCCCAATCTTGCAACTTTTATAGAAGAAAATGCTGAGCTCCTGAAATGTGATGTCGTGCTTATCAGTGATTCGGCAATGATAAGCCTTGAACATCCAAGCATTGATATAGGCGTTCGTGGACTTACTTATATAGAAGTAGAAGTTACCGGCCCGAACCGCGACCTGCACAGTGGTGTTTACGGTGGCGCAGTTGCAAACCCGCTTACCATTCTCAGTAAAATGATCGCTACGCTGCACGATGAAAATAATCATATTACTATCCCAGGTTTTTATGACGATGTGCTGGTAGCAACGCCTGAAGAACGCAAGCTAATGGCTGAAGCTCCTTATGATGAAAAAGAGTACAGAGATGATCTCGGTGTAAAAGCCCTATGGGGTGAAAAAGGCTTTACAACAAACGAACGTACAGGCATACGTCCGACACTCGAAATAAATGGTATGTGGGGCGGCTATATTGGTGAAGGAGCTAAAACAGTATTGCCGGCAAAAGCATTTGCAAAGATCAGTTGCCGTCTCGTACCCAATCAAAGCAGCCATAAGATCGAAAAGATGCTTATTGATCATCTTCATGCTATTGCGCCTGATTATGTAACAGTAAAAGCTACTCCGCATCATGGTGGCGAGCCTTATGTAACACCTATTGACAGCATTTCATACCAAGCAGCGGCAGCAGCTATCAGGGATGTTTTTGGCAAAGACCCCATCCCGGTTCGTGGTGGCGGCAGCATTCCTATCACTGTAGTTTTTGAGAAGGCGCTTGGTGTAAAAGTGGTGTTCCTCGGTTTTGGTTTAGACAGCGATAATCTGCACAGCCCCAATGAGAAATTTGATATCGCAAACTTTTACAAGGGCATTGAAACGATACCTTATTTCCACAAGCATTTTGCAGAGATGATGGCAACTAATCAATCATAAATCAAAGTCTGCGCAATGTTTGTCGTAAATCCCCAGACCAACACCATCGAATCTTTAAATAAGAAAACATTTACTGAACTTGGATTTAAAGAAAGACAACACCTTCAGGAATGGATTGCAGCCAATCCTGAAGCATTAGGCGAAAAATTATTGATCATTCAAAAAGAGTTCAGCGGTTTTTCTGAAACAAAAGAAAGGCTCGACCTACTGGCGCTTGACAAAGATGGCAACCTTGTTATCATAGAAAATAAACTTGATGATTCAGGCCGGGATGTTACCTGGCAAGCGCTGAAATATGCTTCTTATTGTAGCACACTTACCAAGGAAGACATCAGGGGTATCTTCCAGGGTTATATGGATGCAAGGTCATCCGGTACTGACGCAACTAATTTGCTTGAAACATTTTTTGACGATACTGATTATGATGATCTTAATCTCAATCAAAGAATGACGCAACGCATTATTCTCATAGCCGCAAATTTTAGAAAAGAAGTTACTTCTACTGTATTATGGCTGATGAATTTTAAAATTCGACTACAATGCTTTAAAATAATCCCATACGAATTGGAAGGCAGGTTTTTTCTATCGTTGGATCAGATAATACCAGTAAAAGATGCACAGGATTATATAATATCTATGGCAAATAAGGCACATGAGGAGATAGTTACCGAGGAAGAAGTAAAGGCCCGCTTTAAGATCAGGAATAAATTCTGGACAGAATTTTTTAAAGCTATTAAAGGCAAGTCATTGTACTTTCAAAATTCAGTTCCTTATGGAAAAAATTGGATGCTTTCTGATAATATAGGTATAGATTATTTGAGACTTCTTGTGAGGGTTTCCACAGAAAGTGCTTCGGTTCATCTCTTTTTTGGACCTCGTCTTCAATCAAATGCAAAATTGCTTTTTGATACGCTTTTTAAGCATAAAGCAGCTATTGAAAATGCTTTTGGTAAAACATTGGTTTGGGAACGGCAAGATGATAAAATAAAATCACAGGTCGGTTATTATACTAAGGGTATTAATTATCACAATGAAGAAGAATGGCCTCAAATCATTTCTTTTTTAATTGAACATTTAAATAAATTGGAAAAAACCGTAATGCCTTACCTTGAGGAGCTAAAAGTTGTGATTGCAAGCGCTCCAAAAAGAGATGCACAATCAGTGGAAGAAGAAGAGTAACCATTCGGCCATTATTAATTTCTCACCGGCTTACCACCTTTCAATACACTCTGAATTCTTTCGAGTGTTTTTCTTTCGCCACAAAGACTAAGGAAAGCTTCCCGTTCAAGATCAAGAAGGTATTGTTCAGTTACAAGTGTTGTTTCGCTGAGGTCACCGCCGCACATTACAAAGGCAAGTTTCTTTGCAATCTTTACATCATGTTCGGTTATATAGTTGCCACGGTGCATACCATTGATACCTGCATATAAGGCACCCAAAGCCCCACGGCCAAGCACTTTCACATCTTTACGCTGCACGGGCATCGTATAACCTTCATTCCAGATTTCAAGAGCGCTATTTTTTGCATCAGCAATGCGGCGGTTAATGTTCATGCTTATTTCATCAATGCCCTTGCGCATAATACCAAGATCAAAAGATTCGTGTGCACTGGTGGCAACCTTTGCTGTGCCTATTGTAAAGAAGCGGCGCTTCAATGGTTCGATCTCTATCTCGCCTTCAAAATATTCATCACCTGCACGCAATGCAAACTCCTTGGTGCCACCGCCACCAGGTATCAATCCAACACCCAATTCTACAAGACCGATATAAGTTTCAGCAGCCGCCTGTATCTTATCTGCATGAAGGCTCATTTCGCAGCCACCACCAAGACTTAATCCATGCGGCGCCACCACAACAGGAACAGATGAATAACGCACCCGCATCATACTGTTTTGAAACATACGGACAGCAAGATCAAGTTCGTCAAACTCCTGCTCTGCCGCCAGCATAAATATCATTCCTACATTGGCGCCTGCACTAAAATTCGGGCCATCGTTTGCAATCACCAATCCTTTATAATTCTGCTCGGCTAACGTAATAGCTTTATTTAAACCTTCCAGCACTTCACCACCAATCGTATTCATTTTGGTGCTCCACTGGTAGCCTAAAATATCATCGCCAAGATCATACACTTTTGCTGCGCTGCTTTTCCAAACGATCTTATCAGCCTTGCTCGACATGATAAGAAAAGCATCACCACCGGGCAAAGGCTTGTAAGTTTTGGAAGCAGGGTCATAGCAAAGCCGCTGTCCGTTTTCTATCTTGTAAAAAGTTTTATTACCTGCTGCTAAAAAATCATCCACCCATGTTGCCACGTTAAACCCTGCTGCCTTCATGGCTTCTGTAGTTTTTGCTACTCCAAGCAAGTCCCATGTTTCAAAAGCGCCTATCTCCCATCCAAAGCCAGCCATCATGGCATCATCCACCCTGTATATTTCATCACTTATCTCCGGTATGCGGTTGCTGATATAACTAAACAAATGATTATGAAATAACCTGTAAAATTCTCCGGCTTTATCAGTGCCGGCAACAAGCATCTTCAATCTTGTTTTGAGATCATCAACAGGCTTTGCAGTTTCAAGCGTGGCAAACTTTGGTTTGTTTCTTGGACCATACTCAAAGCTGTTTAGGTTTAGAGTAAATATTTCCTTTTCTCCTTTATCGCCTTTCTTTTTTATAAAAAATCCCTGCCCAGTTTTATCACCAAGCCAGTTATTATCCACCATCTTTTGCAGCCATGCAGGTATGGTAAAAATATCTTTTGCTTCATCATTAGGACAGTTAGCGGCAACACCTTGCGCCACTTTCACCAACGTATCAATACCCACTACATCTGCTGTTCTGAATGTTGCAGATTTTGGGCGGCCAATGATCGGGCCTGTCAATGCTTCAATATCATCAATACTTAAGCCTAACTGATCCATCACTTTGAAAATGGCCATGATACTAAACACGCCAATCCGGTTGGCAATAAATGCAGGTGTGTCTTTACACAACACAGTTGTTTTACCTAAGTAGAGGTCACCGTAGTGCATTAAAAAATCAACGATGGCCGGATCAGTATCTGGTGTCGGTATTATTTCGAGCAAACGCAGGTAACGCGGAGGGTTGAAAAAATGCGTTCCACAAAAATTCTTTTTAAAATCATCGCTTCTGCCTTCGGTAAGCATGTGTATGGGAATACCTGAAGTATTGGAAGTTATAAGACTTCCCGGCTTGCGGAACTGTTCCACTTTTTCATACACAATTTTCTTGATATCCAGCCGCTCAACAACTACTTCAATCACCCAATCGCAATGGGCAATATCTTTCATATTATCTTCAAAATTGCCTGTGGTAATTCTTTTAATCACATCTTTTGTAAACACAGGGCTTGGGTTGCTTTTAACAGCAGCAGCCAGCGCATCATTTACAAGTTTATTACGTTCAGAAGCCTTAGTGCTTTCTTCGGCACCATTTGCCACGATATCCAGCAATAAAACAGGTACTCCAATGCCTGCAAAATGACAGGCAATACGGCTGCCCATAACACCGGACCCGAGTACGGCAACTTTCTTAATAGAACGGTTCATATAGAAGCTTTTAAACCTTCCATGGCTAAGCCGGGGAAGAAATCCAAAAATAGTTAGTTATGCAACTAATTTTAGGAATTGGAGGAAAAAATATTAGAACAAGGAGAGATTTTGTGATACCAGCTATAGCTTTTATGGCGGCATCGTTGCGTCGCAATCACTTTATCTGAAGAATATAAATCAGACATTTTTGAAATCATATGAATACACCCAGTTCAAAATGGCATGCTTTTTTAAACTCACCCCTGAGCATTTTAAAACAGCTCATAACGCCATGAAACCCATTGGAATAGTTCTGATCATAGCCGGGATACTCATGCTGATCTTCCGCGGCTTTAGTTTTACTAAGGAAGAAAAAGTAGTAGACATAGGACCACTCGAAGTAAATAAAAAAGAAAAGAAAAGTGTTGGCTGGCCGGTATACGCTGGCGGCATAGCTCTCGTGGCAGGCGTTGTAATGATCATAGCGGATAAAAAGAAATCGTAGCATTACCCATTTAAGGAATATTAATTGGCTTCGCTTCGTTAACTTTTCCGTTTTCGATTTGAAGCCATAACGCTTTTTTGATATGATAGCTTTTTACTGATTGTACAGCATCTTCAAAACTTGGCCTGCCATTAAATGTACGTTTGCTGTAGTACTCTACGATCTTATCATTTTCGAGATTGGTAAAGATTGGCTGGGAAGGATCGATGTTGTTTTTTATCCATTCACCCAACTCCTTTTGTGCAGCATAGTGCTCACCTTTCCAACTTATTTCACCCGGCCTGTTGATAATAAAATACTGCACTAAAGAAACCAGGACACATCCGGCAACGAGTTTTTTTACCACGGTCTCTTCTAAATAAGGGAACAAATAAATACTGACACACGACGAAGCGATCAGTGCAAAAGCCATCCACGCAAATTCGTGATTGGCGCTCCAGTTAAAAAAAATTCCGTTATAGGGAATGATACTTACCAACGCCCAGATCGGCCAATACACGGTGATGTTTTGCTGTACCAGTTTTCTTTTTACCCAAATTACCGGCAACAATAAAAACAAAGGAAGATATCCTGATGCAAGATTACGCCCCAACATCAACAACAATGAAGAAAATGAATCATGACTTGTATCTGTGCTTCTGTCGGCAAAACGTGATTGCCAGTAATGCAACACCTGTGACCAGCCAAGATAATTTGCAAACTGTGCAAGAACGATCCAAACGCCTAATACAATGCTGCATTCAGCTACAAAAGCTATCAATAAATATTTTTTGTTTGCTTTTGCTTTTACAAATGACCATAGCGTCATCGTTCCTAATAAAAATGGCGTGAACCAATCGAAATAGCTTAATGCAATACCAGACAAAAGCAATACAATGAGTGATGAAGGTTTTATGCTGCCGGGATCTTTTCCGAAGCGATGCCATGTTTGCAAGATGACCAAAACAAATGGAAGCATGATTGCTGTGGTAACATATCCGTTGCCGCAATACCAAAGCGGTGCAGGAAGAAAAACAAATAAAGCTGTCCCTGCTATCGCTATATATTTTCTACCAGTGACCAATAAAAGCAAATGATACAAAAGACAAACAGTAATAATATTGATAAGGATATTCAGCAACTGCAACGACAATGGAGTAAATGGTAAATGGGCAGCTTTTAAAACAAAGTATGGAAGCACATACCAGCCAGCACCAAAGGACAGATACACATGATGTCCTGAAGTATCGATATGAGCACCTTTTTCAAACATGCGATTATTAGTTCCCTGGTAATTGAGGAAGGGGGTATAAGAAAACTGCTTACCACCTCCCGCTTGCTGCCACGACTCAGCATTGATCAATATAACAGCAGTATTGAATTCATGATGCTTGGATAGCGGTCGATCAAGTGTGGGCAAGCGAAGCAGGATAAGCGCCAATATTAAAAACCATAGCTGTTTATGTTTTAAAATTTGCATAATGAAAAGAAAATCTCTTCCCCCTGAATGATGCTTAGCAAAAAAACTGTACAAGGGAGTGACACAACAATGATTCAAGGAGACTCAAATGCTGGTCACAAAAAAATTATGTCTCTCTTATTTGCCGCAGTGTATATAACAAAAATCCAAACACGATGATCTGCATACCAAAGGATATACAAAAGCCGGCAGGAATAATAATACGAAACACATAAACAGGATCAAGCTCACCAAAATGTTTTTGCTGCCATTGATAAACAGCATAACCAGTTAACAGAATACCTGCAAAAAAAATAAGACTCCCCGCTATCAATGATTTTTCAAAAGCAAAAAATCTGAATACTGTGCTTGATAGTCGTCTTGCAGGGTAGAGTCCCATGCTGCTGCCATACAGCCTCGCCAAAATATAAAACTGCATCAATTGTGTACCCAGCATAAACATCACCGATGCATAATACAAGGTGTGAATATCCAGTACAAGATTGAAGATGCGTACGTAACTAAAAACCAATGCACCGCCTAACAAAGTTCCAATGATCAAAAAAAACATGGCAGGATATAACAGCAACCACTTTGGACTGAGCAGTAATATCAGCCGCAGATGCTTCCATCCATCCTGCCAGGTGCGGAGATGTGGCTTTCGCCCACGCCCATCTTTATATAAGTTTACAGGAACCTCTGCGATCTTAAGTTTATGCAAGCCTGCCTTCGCAATCATTTCAGAAGCATACTCCATACCCGGCGCCTTCATGCCAAGCTTTATATAAGCGTCTTTACGAACAGCACGCATTCCACAATTAAAATCGGTTAGCGGCACATTAAAAGACCGGCGACCTATCAAAGAAATAACGGGTGTACCTAAATAGCGATGCAGGAATGGCATGGCATCTTTGTGAATAGTTCCATCAAACCTGTTGCCTACAACAAGATCATAACCTTGCTGCAACGCAGGAATAAATGCAGGTATCTCACCAAAATCGTAGCTGTCGTCGGCATCGGCAAAGACGACCCACTCGCCTTTTGCAGCACTAATGCCAGCATGCAATGCAGCCCCATAACCTTTTTGATCGACAGGTACAATGTTTACATTTTCCTGTTCGCATATGAATAAAGACCCATCAGTGCTTCCGTTATCCGCAACAATAATTTCAGTGAATGCCAATGATAATTTTTCCATCGCCTGCTTTGCTTTTTGTATGCAGATGCCAATGGTGTTGGCTTCATTGAGACATGGTATTACAACACTGAGCGATGACATTAATTACAACTGATTTGAACAGGATAAAAGTAAGGGATAGTAAATAGATAGCTCACGGATAACACAGATAAAACAAATTATAACTGATATATGTATATCTATACCTTTCACTCTGGTATATGCGGCTTTGTAAATACGAACAAATTATTAAGCCCTAATTGAAAAAGTTTATGGACAACAAGTTCAAGCCCAGCCTGTAAAGCTAATTGTGTAGTGCTTTTGGCATTAAATCCAAAATGCTCTTCAAAGCTCATCCCTTTTACTAATCCCAGGCGGGTCAGTACGGCAAGTATTGAATCTACCTTGGCATCGGGTACAGTTATTATCAATTTTCCATCATTATTAAGATGGGCATAACAGGCCTTCATAAACACAAGCTGCTCATTCGAAGGAATATGTTCTAATACCGCCAATGCAGTTATGCAATCAAATGTTTGATTGTCCTGCAATACTCCAGGAAACATGCCATTCAGCAACTCTATATTTTGTGCAGGATTTGATGGCTCGCATAAAGGATCGATACCAATACCCAGGGTGATCCTATTTTGAATCATTAGCAGTAGCTCACCCTTATGACAGCCGATATCGAGAACACTTGCCTTTTCTGGCACATACGCCAAAGCTTTCCGGATACGTTGCTGCTGCAGGTATTTATCAAGCCAGGTCAAGTTGGTTGATTAGTTGATTAGTTGATTAGTTGATTGGTTAGTGATGCTTGCTACATATCACAAGTCACCGGAGTAATCTGGCAGTTTTTTCCCTTTAATCTGTTTTTGATATTTACGCCGCTGGCTTTTATCATGCTTTATACCAAGATTAGCCAGCAAACCATTAAGAGCGATCTTGCCCCAAAAATTATAGATCGCCTTACTTCGAAGTCTCTCCTGGAATACAACATTCTTTCGTTGATTATCCTTTGTTCTAACAAATAAGTTAAGAAGGCTGTTTACAAACTTGGAAAGAAAATATTTATTCTCACCATTTTTAAGCAGCGACAACCGCAGGTTATTATAGCGCAGATCCATACTGCCATAAGCCAAATAATCATTCCCCTCTACTAAAAGTAACATACTGCTGGTACGTCCCCGGTCAACTTTTACAGAAGCGAGGGGTGTAAGAAGAGAATTTAAGGCACTCAACTCCATGTTACCCATAATAGCCCTCAGCCAAAAGCCCTGTAATGTATCAATATAAGACTGGCGGAAACCAACCTGCAGATCGCCTTGCCCCATCAACTGTGAATGTATCCGGAAACGAAGGCTATCGTTCAGCGCATAATTATAATTCTTAACATTATACAGGTTACCATTCATTCCTGTAAAGTAAATAGTTCCTTCCCTGCCGGTTTTTTCGGGAATCACATTATGCCGCAAAAAGCCATTGCTTATTTGAATTGTGTCAATAGAAAAAGAAAACGGTACGCCGAGAAAGGACTTCGCCAGTAACGGACGGTATTTTACCGTATCAGGCCCTCTTGTTTTATCTTTTTCAGTTAGAAAGGATATATCATTTGTCGACATCCGCTGTGCAGAAAAGGTTGTGCTGTCTCCCCATCCTTCAGCTTTCCAGTTATGCAGTTGTACCGCTCCCATCTTTAGTGTCATATAATCTTTTTCAAATGGATAGCTTCTCCAAAAAGAATCTCTTGTAATAATAGGAGTCATATCCAGACTATCAAAAGATATTACTGAGTAAGCAGTAGAAACTGATGGGTTGTAAACAGTAAGAGAATGTTGTTTTAACTGTTGCGTTATAACACCTGCATTTGCCCACCAATTGCCCTGTTTCGCAAACGATCTCAAATCAAAAGAATCAGTAGAGGAGTACTGAAAGTTAGCAATACCAGCACCAGCATCCTCAATCTCTGTTGTGCTTTTTTTCTCAATATGAAACTGCATTTGCGATACCTGTGCACTATCTATCAACGCATCAAGCTTTTTTGTATTTCCGTTAAAAGCAATACTGCTAACTTTTAGTTTAACATGACCTGGCGAATAAATACTGCTATCCGCCACTATAACCGGGTGTGTCATCTCTACCCTTAAGCCTGCCGCAGTTAAGAGATTACCGATTTTTTTGCCTTTTATATCTGAGATCACAATAATACCGGTATCGGTCTTGACAGTATTATTATCATTCAGGATGCTGTCTTTTTTTGTGAAAACAATATTTGGATCTCTTAAAACCAACTCTTTCAAATTAAAATCAGGAAATTCAAAGGGACTTGCTTTGTCCCCCTGCTCCTGTAGAATATCAAAATGAAAAACCGGTTTGTCTAACTCTAACTTTTCAGCAGAAAGATTTTTGACTTCTGTACTCATAAAAGAAGTCTGCAGTGATAATAGTGGAACTTTTAATTCAGTAATTGCGGAAGGCTGCTTTGGTTGAAAGCTTATATTTTTTACCTGTACAAGCCCGGGTTGCTGTACATGTAAAGAAGAAGTATATATAGTCGCATTTGGAGACTTCCAAACTGCGGACCCTGTAATTGCTGATATATTTTTCCAGCTTACTATCCCATCATTCACTAGTATGCTTCGCCCATCAAGCTTAATATTCTTTACTGTCAATTCTTTCTCTTCACCTTCCATCCCGAACACAAGATTACCCACATGGAAGTCATGAACATTTAAAGCAGGTGCACGGTTATCTTTTTTTGGATTTTTTTTATTCTTATTTGTTCTAACCATTACTTTTCCACTATCCACTGAAATATTATCCAGTTCTATACTCTGTAATTTTGTAACGTCAAAGTTTTGGTTTCTATCAACAATGCTTACTCCATGCAGATCGAGTTCTACATGCTGTCCAATCCTTCCTTTTACCTGCTGCAAGTAAACACCATCCAGTTTCTTATTCAATTCAGAGCGTCTTATCTCAAGATTTACGTTGCTGCCGGTTACATGGAACCCTGATGAGGAAAGGGCCGTAGCGGAGCCGATCATTTCCATCACAGAATTTGCAGCCAGTAGCTGGTTTGCATCTATCTCAGTGCTGAGATCCTCAATACTGATTTTATCTGTTGGCGTGGCATGCGGAATAAGAACAATAGAAGCATCACGAATGCTGAGCTTTTGTATATCAAGACTGGGGCGCAGTGAACTTGTAATTTTTGAGATCCCCTCATCAGCATCACGCTTTTTTTCAGTCTTATGTATATTTATTACAAGTGCCGGTTTTTCTAAAATAAGCTTATCAGCTTTTAGTTTGTATTGCAGCAGATCGTCCAGGGAAAAATTTAATACCCGCAGTGATGGAATATTTAGACTGCTACCCGCACCAATGCGGGCATTATCAAGCGAAATGTGATAATTCTGAAGCTCAAGATCATTATGATCAATGATGAGCTTATCAAAGTTGGATGCTTTTCTGTTATCATCATGATTATTGGTAAAGTTGGTCACTTTAAAAGCGAGGTTGCCAACCTGGACAGGATGCGCAGAATCCTTCGTTATCGATATTTCACTAATGCCAAGGCTGTCACCATCCAGTTGAACAGTAAAAGGCCCTGATGGAGAAAGAGTCCTGAGACCATACTGTATTTTATTTATCTCCACTGCATGAACCACCAGTGGAATATTTATTTCTTTCTTCTTTTTTACTTTATCCTTTGATTTCAAATCAAAAAGTTTCCTGTCGGAAAAATCGAAAAAAGTAGACCCATTCGATGCAGACAAAGAATCTATTTCAACTATCCCTTCATGCAGCCATCTCAACCAGTAAAAATTCTTCAGCTTTATTTTTGAAAGTTCAATACTGTCAATACTTCCACTACTGTTCCTGGCGGACATTTTGAACTGGTTAACGGTAAATATATTCTTACGGGTATCAACGAGCAGGTTTTGCACGTCTACTTTTATTGAAGTATCAGGGAGTTGTATATCGGGGTGGTCAATAAAAAGTTTTATTTCGGCAAAAAAACTAAAAGTAGTATCCATGTTATGTGACGATGCCCTTGCACTAAGGCTGTCAATATCAAGATAAATATGGTTGATCGATAAAGCCTGTTTAAAATTTCGGTTTTGATCGTATGTAATGCCACCATCTATTATCCGGCACCTGTCTACTTTGAATGCAGTCAATGATCTCATAAATGCATTCTGAATTTCATTCAACGGTACATTAAAGGATTTCTTTTCTCTTGTTGTTGTATCGTTATTGACAACACTTATTTGTGGATGAACAATATCAATGCTGGTAAGGTCGAGATTTTTTTGAGTGAGAAGCTGCCAAATACGGGTAATTCCAATATTCAACGAGTCCACGGATACCACATAATAGTTCTTTTTAATGGCAGATGAATCAGTTGGTTCAAGTTGGGCGTATGCTGCTGATACGGTCAACGGAAAATAGGTAAAACTGACATTTTTACTTTGGGATCTATACTCCCCGTGAGATATTTGTTTTACTATGGAACTGAAAATTTCGTTTGCCCGCCAAGTAACAAAAAGATGCAGGCACAATGCAAGAATGGCCAAAACAAGCACTGTTATGCCTGCCCGTTTAGCCATTCTTTTTACCAGCATACTGCCAAATATTTTTTCTAAAATACAAAGCAACGCTCAAATGAGCAGGAATCGCTTTTCACATGATGTGCTTTTACTGGATTATTTATAACCAGATGACACTAAAATAAAATGGGTTAATTTACGGAAGCGCCAGTATTTATAACGGTTTCAGGCCTTATGAAACGCAGCTTTCCTGATTTATCTTCCGCCATTAGTATCATGCCCTGGCTTTCGATCCCCCGCATTTTCCTTGGCGCAAGATTTGCTACCACTACTACCTGTTTCCCCACAATTTCCTTCGGCGTAAAGTGTAGAGCAATGCCACTTACAATAGTTCTTACTTCAAAGCCAAGATCGACAGACAGCTTCAAAAGCTTATCTGCTTTTTGCACTTTCTCTGCTGATATAATAGTACCTACGCGAAGATCAAGTTTAGCAAAATCATCAAACTGGATTTCGGGTTTAAGCGGTAACAAAACGGCTTCTTCCTGAACAGTATCCTTTACTTCAACTGGAGCCGTATTAGCCTGCTGTTTATTGGCTGCATCTTGAAGCTTCTGGATTTGAGTTTCAATTTCTGTATCTTCTATTTTTCTAAACAACAACTCGGGATTTCGCAAACTGTAGCCAACGCTAAGCAATTTTTCCTTGCCGGCATTTTCCCATTCGAGCATCTTATCCACCACCTTCATCATGTGTATCATCTTCTTTGCTGTGTTGGGCAAAAATGGATTGATAAAAATGGACAGGTTTGCACATAGCTGCAAACATATATGGAGACTATTATCAATCAATAGCTGTCCGCCTGCCACCTGTCCACTGTCATCAGTCATCTTCTTAGCCACTATCCACGGTTCTTTCTTTTGCAGGTATTGGTTTCCTTTACGGGATAAATCGATCACTTCATAAAGCGCATCTCTAAACTGGTATTTGTCAAGTTTTTCTTCTATCGCCTGTTTGGTTTTTTTTATTTCATCCAGAAGATTGCGGTCTTCATCATCCATTACCTCTGCATGAAGTGGAGGCACCTTGCCTTTGCACAGTTTGTGCATCAATACAAAACAGCGGTTCACATAATTACCAAAAATGCTTACCAACTCACTGTTGTTAGCATCCTGGAAACCTTTCCAGGTAAAGTCACTGTCTTTTGTTTCAGGTGCGATAGTTGTAAGATAATAACGCAGCACATCTTCACAACCCGGGAACTCATTAACATATTCATTTACCCAAACCGCCCAATTGCGGCTGGTGCTCACTTTATCACCTTCAAGATTTAAAAACTCATTGGCGGGCACATTATCCGGCAATACAAAATTGCCATGTGCTTTGAGCATTGCTGGAAAAATAATACAATGAAAAACGATGTTATCCTTGCCAATAAAATGAACAAGCTTGGTATCATCCTTACACCAGTAGTCGGCCCAGTTTGGCGTAAGTTCTTTGGTAGCGCTGATATAACCAATAGGTGCATCGAACCAAACGTATAACACCTTTCCTTCTGCTTCGGGCAACGGAACTTTTACACCCCAGTTACTGTCACGGGTCATAGCACGGGGGTATAATCCGCCATCAAGCCAGCTCTTGCACTGCCCATACACATTATTTTTCCATTCCTTATGTTCCTCAAGTACCCATTGCTTCAGCCATGGCTCATACTCATTTAACGGAAAATACCAATGCTTAGTGGTACGCTTTACAGGTGGATTATTGCTCAGGGCACTTCTTGGATTGATGAGTTGCTCGGGACTTAAAGATGATCCGCAACGTTCGCATTGATCGCCGTATGCATTAGGATTATCACATACCGGGCAGGTTCCAATAATATAGCGGTCGGCAAGAAAAGTTTGTTTTTCCTCATCGTAATACTGTTCCGATTCCTTTTCTTCAAACAATCCATCATCATAAAGTTTCTTAAAAAAATCGGCAGCGGTTTCATGATGAACAGCATTAGAAGTACGGCTATAGACATCAAAGGAAATGCTCATTTTCTCAAATGTATCCTTGATAAGGCTATGATATTTATCCACTATGTCCTGTGGTGAAACACCTTCCTTCATAGCCCGGATGGTAATAGGAACACCATGCTCATCGCTTCCTCCTATAAATAAAATATCTTTTTTTCTTGCCCTTTGCCAGCGCACATAAATATCAGCAGGCAGGTAACAGCCTGCCAGGTGCCCAACGTGGAGAGGGCCATTGGCATAAGGGAGAGCAGCTGTAACTAATATACGGTTGTATGTTGTAGTCATATTAAGATCGTGAACGTATATCGTGAAAAGTCAAAAGTAAAAAGTCAAAAAGAGCACAAATCATTGACTTAGGCGGCGAAAATACCAAAATGAAAGATTGGAGAAGAATTGGCTTAATGAAAACAGGGATCAACTGGCATTTTGGGTTTTACTTCTTTCTGATTCATTTGTAGATAAAGCATCCTGTTTTTCCGGTCCTTTTTTCCAAAACTGCATTAAGGTATCGTTATCAATTAAAAATTGTTTCAGACGCTCTGCCGGGGATTTCGAGAGCCATATCTGCAATTGCAGTTTTTTTATTTCATCAGGTGTATCGTTCATTGCTAGAATAAATTAAAGGTATTCACCATTCAGTTAAGTTCCATCGCCTGCTTTTAGTGGATGGACTTTTTTGAAATCATCAACAATCCAAGAAATGTAATAACTCCATTGATAACCAGCAGTTCAAGTCCAATTTCAAAGCTGCCAAAAATTTGCTTTTGAAATTTATCAATAAAAAAACAAATGAGGGGCGCCATAATGCACACCCATGGCACCAGTTTATCTTTTACATTTCGCTTTGTCAGTATTCCAAATGTAAACAGGCCGAGCAATGGACCATAGGTATAACCAGCCACTTTTAATATCACCCCTATCATACTTGGGTTATTTACCCACTTAAATATCATTACAAACAGCAGAAAAATAAGAGCAACAGTAAGATGCACCTGCCGCCGCAATTTCATCTTTGCGGCTTCCGTCATATCAGTCCTACGCTTCATGCCGATAACATCAATGCAAAAAGAAGAAGTAAGGGCCGTGATGGCGCCATCAGCGCTTGGAAAAAGTGCGGAGATCAATGCTATAATAAATATGATCCCAATAAAATGAGGCATGTGTTCCAGCGCAACAGTGGGGAATAGCTTATCACCAACAGCAGTCACGCCAAACTGACCTGCATAGAGGTAAAGCAACCCACCTAAAAACAAGAACATTAATATCACAACTAAAAGAATAACGCTCAACAAAAGCATATTCTTCTGCGAATCCCTGAGCGTTCTCACACTTATGTTTTTTTGCATCATTTCCTGGTCCATCCCCGTCATCGTTACTGTTATAAATGCACCTGCTATTATTTGTTTTACAAAAAAAAGCTTACTGTCTGGGCTGGTGAAGAATATCTTCGAAAACCCTTGTTCCTGCATAGTTTCAACGGCGGTTCCAAAATTCATGCCTGTGCTTTTTAGTATATACAAAGCACAAATAACAAGTCCTCCCAACATGCATATGGTTTGCAGAGTATCCGTCCAAACAATTGTTTTTACACCGCCTTCAAAAGTGTAAAGCAATATCATGCCAAGTATAATGACGGTAGTTAACCAAAATGGAACTCCCAGTTTGTTTAAAATAGCTTCCTGCAAAATATTTACAACAAGATAGAGTCTTGCTGTAGCACCAAGTGTTCGGCTTAAAAGAAAAAAAGCCGCCCCTGTTTTGTAAGATGTAAATCCCAGCCTTCCTGATAGATAGTTATAAATGGAAGTCAGATTAAGCCTGTAATACAATGGCAACAGTATAAAAGCAATAGCTGCGTAACCGATCAGGTAACCAAGTGTTATCTGGAAATAGGCAAATGCTCCTTTATCAACTCCGGCAGGCACTCCCACTCCGCCTGGCACGCTTACAAATGTTACGCCACTCAAAGATGTACCGATCATACCAAATGCCACAAGCATCCAGTTACTGCTTTTATTACCTATAAAAAATGTGTCGTTCGTACTATTGCGGCTGGTGTACCAAGCAACAACAAGCAGCAATAAAAAATAGGCAACAACAAAGGACAACAATAACCAGGGCGACATAAGAGATCTTTGATTTGAGATTTAGGATTTGACTATTGATCTGCATCAAAAGTGCATCATATAAAAATAATGACCTAATGAGTAGCCCAAAACATAATTTGCAGCCAAATAAGGTTGAAATGAAAGGGATAGCAGTATTCTGCGGCTCCAAAAGCGGGAACGATCCATTGTACGAAATACACGCAAGGCAAACAGGTGAATTGCTGGTAAAATATGGATTCTCATTGGTGTATGGCGGTGGCAATAAGGGCCTGATGGGGACCGTGGCAAATGCAGTAATGGAAAATGGAGGTACTGTAACAGGAGTGATACCAGAAAAACTTGCAGAATGGGAACATAGTCATAAGGGCATTACAGAACTCATTGTTGTGCCTGACATGCACATACGCAAACGCAAGATGTACGAACTATCCGAGGCCGCTATTATTTTACCCGGTGGCTTTGGTACCGGCGATGAATTGTTTGAAATGCTAACCTGGAACCAGCTTTCTATACACGATAAACAGGTTTTTATCCTGAATACTGCGGGTTATTATTCTGATCTGTTCCAGATGATGCAGGTAATGCATCAGAGCGGTTTCTTACACGAACCTCTTAATAAGCGGGTAAAAATATTTGATGTGCCGGAAACACTTATGAAGCATGTTGCAGCGCATTTCTAAAATGCAAACCCAATATTGAGATATGGATTTCTTCCATAAGGTGATAGATAGATTCCATCTTTTTGATATTGTATCACATCATATTGGATGCTTATCATCATGCCTCCGCGGCCGGTTGGCGACAAAACTGCTCCACCTCCTATCAGGAAAGAAGGAACAAATAAACCATCCACTTTTTCATCTGGCTGTTGTGGATAATAAGCGTCATTGTATTTAATCTTTCCCCAGTTGTAATTTAACTCGGGTTGGGCACTTACAAATAAAAACCGGATGGGATAAAACCGTCCAAAAATGCCTAGGCCTGCATAACTGTAGTTATACTTATAGGCATAATCTTGCTGTCCCTGGTAATATTTTACACTCGAATAAACATAGTTGATGCCCACTCCCGCTGTGATGTATTGGTTGAAATAATATCCTACCTGCGGCGACACGTTTACGAAAGTGTAATCTCCAAAACTCGCTCCGAGGCTGCCACCGATAACAATGTTCTTCCTTTCCAGCACATTGGGATCCTAAGCTTAGAATTCCACGTGGACAAGTTGTC